>Ga0209050_1000090_pt1 | contig 253783 bp, 246 predicted proteins | sample Araplavi_mTSA_r2_FD_184276 | JGI IMG/M metagenome (GOLD analysis project Ga0209050, IMG submission 184276) | Arabidopsis root microbial communities from North Carolina, USA - plate scrape MF_Cvi_mTSA_r2 (SPAdes) (version 2) | ecosystem: Host-associated > Plants > Roots > Endosphere | place... | reverse complement strand
GGGGGGGGGGGGGTACATCGGTGCGGCGCCGCCGGCGGCCCTACGCCTTCAGGAACGCCAGCAGGTCGGCGTTGATGATGTCGGCGTGGGTCGTCGGCATCCCGTGCGGCAGGTCCTTGTAGGTCTTGAACGTTGGCCGCCTCAGGAGCTTCGCCGACATGGGCCCGGACGCGACGTAGGGGACGATCTGGTCGTCCTCGCTATGAAGCACCAGCGTCGGGACCTCGATCCGCTTCAGGTCTTCGGTGAGGTCGGTCTCGGAGAAGGCCTTGATCCCGTCGTACTGCGGCTTGGCGGCGCCCATCATGCCCTGGCGCCACCAGTTGTCGATCGCGCCCTGGATGACTTTCGCGCCCGGTCGGTTGAACCCGTAGAACGGGCCGGACGCGACATCGAGATAGAACTGGGAGCGGTTGGCCTGCAGCGCCGCGCGGTAGCCGTCGAAGACCTCGATGGGCGACCCTTGCGGGTTCGCGGCGGTCTTGAGCATCAGCGGCGGAATGGCGCTGATCAGAGCCGCCTTGGCGACGCGTCCGTCGCCCCCGTAGCGAGCGACGTAGCGCGCCACCTCGCCGCCGCCGGTGGAGTGACCGACGTGGATGGCGTTCTTCAGGCCCAGGTGCTCGACGAGGGCCGCGGCGTCGGCGGCATAGTGGTCGATATCGGCGCCCACGTCGGTCTGGGACGAGCGCCCGTGGCCCCGGCGATCGTGCGCGATCACCCGATAGCCCAGGCCCAGGAAGAAGAGCATCTGGTTGTCCCAGTCGTCCGCGCTGAGCGGCCAGCCGTGATGGAAGCAGATGGCCTGGGCGTCCCGGGGGCCCCAGTCCTTGTAGAAGATCTCGACGCCGTCGTTCGTCCTGAACGTACCCATGTGCTGGCCTTTCGTGGCGGGGGTGGTGGCCGGCCGCCGCGGGGAGGCGGCCGCAGGAGCAGCCCCAGGCGCGGCAAGCGCAGCGGTGGCGGCGAGGCCGGAGACCAGAACGGTCCGCCGGGAGGCCGAACGCCGATCGTCTTGGTGGTCCATTCTCGTCGTCCTCCAACTGGGCCGGGCCGGTTGTCCGGGCCCTCCTCGCCGCGCGATTGCCGGCGCCGGGCTGTCGCGAGGATGCGGTCTGGCGGTGGAAAATCCCCAGCGAGTTGCCGTTAGCCCAGGTGAGACGCCGCTGAGGGCAGAGGCCGCGGGTCGCGCCGCCACGTCGCCGGCGTCGTGCCCGTCAGCCGCTTGAAGACGGTCGAAAAGTGGCTCTGCGACTGGAAGCCGACATCGAGCGCGAGGTCGGCGAGCGGCGCGTCGCTGGCCGTCATCTGCGCCATCGCGCGCAGCACCCGCCGGCCCAGGAGATAGTCGTGGGGCCGCATGCCGGTCGCGACACGGAACTGCGCGGCGAAATGCATGCGCGACACGCCGGCCGCCGCGGCCATCTCGGCGAGCGTCAGGGGCTCTGCGAGGCGGGCCTCGACGAGGGCCTGGACGCGCTGGAGCCGCCAGTCGGGGAGCGGGCCGACCGGCCCGCGGCGGGCCGTGGCCGGTCGAACGGCCGACGGCCGGGCGGAGGGGACCGACGGGAGCGCGGCGCCGGGCTCGGGAAGAAGGAGGGGCGGCGGCACGATCGGCTCCCGGGCTGCGATCGGCATGGCGACTCCCGAGGATGATTGGGGGCCGCATCCGCGCCGATCACCGCGTTCCTAGGCTGCGGTCTGCGGCCTGGCCCGTTAGCTGCGGCGTCGCGGCGTGAGTTGTCGCGGGCGCGCACCGCGGGCACGTCCGTCCGACCAATTCGAGCAGATGAGGGCGACGGGGCGAGGACGGCGGCGGGAGGCGACGTGAGGACCTGCTTGCCGCCGGCCGCGGGCGCGCGGATCAGCGCGTGGGTTGCGCCGCCTCGACGGCGTCGAGGTTCCCGAGCCGGTAGATCGCGAAGGAGGCGAGCCAGCTGAACACGAACAGGCCGATCACGACGAAGCCCAGCAGGTTCATGTTGTCCGCCAGGGCGCGCACCCACTCCCACGCGCCCCCGCGCAGCCCGAGCTGACTGCGCAACAGGCCGAGCGCCTCGACGCTGCCGACGACCAGGGCGACGGCCACCGACACCAGGGTGATCGTCATGTTGTAGTAGAGCTTCCGTACTGGCCTGACGAAGGCCCAGTCGTAGGCCCCCAGCATCAGGATGCCGTCGGCGGTGTCGACGAGCGACATCCCGCCCGCGAAGAGCGCGGGGTAGACCAGGATGGTCGTCACGGAGACCCCGCTGGCGACCTGTCCGGCCGAGACCCCGAACATCGCCACCTCGGTGGCCGTGTCGAAGCCGAGGCCGAAGACGAAACCCAGCGGGAACATGTGCCAGCTGCGCCGGATCAGCCCGAACAGAGGACGCAGCCGGCGCGACAGGAAACCCCGATTGCCGAGCAGCAGGTCGAGGTCCTCCTCGACGTAGGCCTCGCCGCGCCGCAGCCGCCGGTAGCTACGATAGATCGTGCGGAAGATCAGGATGTTCATCGTCGCCAGCGCGAACAGGAAGAGCGCCGACACGGTCGTGCTGATCAGGCCGCCGGCCGCGCGCCAGCCTTCGAACCGGCCCAGGGCGCCGGCGAGCCCGGCGACGGCCGCCGTGGCCAGCACGACGAGGCTGGAATGGCCGAGCGCGAAGAAGAAGCCCACGCCGACCGGCCGCTGCTGGTCCTGCATGAGCTTGCGGGTGACGTTGTCGATCGCCGCGATGTGGTCGGCATCGACCGCATGGCGCAGGCCCAGCCCATAGACAACCATGGCGATGCCCAGCAGCACGGGCCTGTCGTGGAAGGCGGCGAGGGCCCAGGCCCAGGCGCCGAGGTTGAAGGCCGCCAGAACCGCGAAGACGGAGACGATGCGCTGGCGGAGCGTCATGTCGATGCCTCGGTCCCCACCGTCGCGCCGGCGATGGCGGCGAGCGCCTCGGCCATGCCGGTGATCAGGCGGCCGGCGCCCGGGCCCAGCGCGTGCCGGTGCGCGAGCCAGGCCGGTGCGTTGTAGGTGAGCCAGGTCGCGCCCGCGTCGTCATCCCAGACCAGCGCCTTGAGCGGCAGGTCGATCGCCAGGGTCGGGGCGAGCCGCATCAGCGGCGTGCCCGACTTGGGGCTGCCGAAAGCCACGACCGTCGCGGGGTTCATCTCCAGGCCCACCGCCTGGGCGGCGACGACGTGGTCGACGGTCCCGAAGACCGTGAGCCCCCGCGAGCTGATCTCCGCCAACAGGCGCGCGAGTGTGGCCTGCGCGTCCGTTGGGCTCCGCAGCGTGACGAGGCCCTCACCCATTGGACGCGCCGCCGGCATCGTCGGCGCCATCGGGCGTCCAGCGCCGCTCGACCTCCTGCATGCGCAACGCCAGGTCTTCCGGCGTCAGTATGCCCTTCTGGAAGAGGATGTTGGCGAAGACCACGATCCAGCGCTCGTAGTAGCTGAGCTGGCCGATGATCTCGCTGCCCAGCGCCTCCACGCCGCGGCGCTTCTCCTCGGTGTTGATGATCTTGTGGAAGTCGAGGACATCGGCCAGCGCGTGGCAGCGCTTCTCCCAGGGGGCGAGCTCGTGGTCGATCCGCTCGAACGGCGGGGAGGGCTGGCCGCCCAGGTCGTTCGGCAGTCTGGTGATGAGATGCTCGCTCATGCGGGTCTTCCTTCGGGCAGCTCCACAGGCACGACGCCGATCATGGCGTCGCGCGTCACGAGCGCCGCCAGCTGCGTTTCGGTGAAGTCCTCCGTGCCTTCGGGGCGCCGGGGCAACACCAGGTACCGGGCCATGGAGGTGGAATCGCTGACCCGGATCTCGACGTCGTCGGGCAGCACGGTCCCGAACTCCGCCAGCAGGGCGCGCGGCTCCGAGACCGCTCGCGCCCGGTAGGGCTTGAGCTTGTACCACTCGGGCGGAAGGCCGAGGACGGGGCGCGGGTAGCAGGAGCAGAGGGTGCAGACGACGAGGTTGTGCACCTCGGCGGTGTTCTCGAGCACGATCAGCCCGGTGTCGTCGTAGAAGCTGACGCCCAGCTCCTCCGCCACGCCGCGCCCGTCGGCCAGCAGGCGCGCCTTGAACGCCGGATCCATCCAGGCGCGCGCGACGATCGCCGCGCCGAGCGCCGGCGTACGCGAGTCCAGGAGGTCGATTTGGCGGTGGATCTCCGCGCCCTGGATGTGGCCGCGTTCGACGAGGAGCTCGCGGACCGCGATCTCCATGATTTCGTAGTACCCCGGCCGCGCCACGTCCTCGACGGCGGCGTGGTCGCCGGCGTGGTCGTGGGCGCCGTGCGGGTGGGGGGTGTGGCCGGCGCCGCTCATCCGTCGATCCTTTCGAGCCAGCTTTCAAAGACTTCGATCCGCAAGGTGTCACGCGGGGCCCCGGCGTAGCCCGGCCAGATGTCGGCCATCGGCACGCCGATGCGGTAGTAGTGGCGCTTGCCGCCGGCGTTGCGGCCGTAGCCTTCCTCCTCGTTGTTCAGCTGCGCCGGCTCGTAGACGCACTCCACCACGCCCGCCTTGCCGCGCAGATAGAGGGGGACCCGATAGTGACCGACGGGCCGGCGGTCGCTCACCCGAACGCGGTCGCCGGGGGCAAAGCGCACTGGCTCCCCCGTCGCCAGCACGACGGAGGTGAAGGGGAAGACGGTGGGTGTGCCGACGGTCATTCGGCCGTTCCTGGGTTGCGATGCGCAACGCTGGCGCCGGCGGGCGGGCCTGGCTTTCACGAACGCACGCATCGTCGCCTGGGCGGCGCGACGCTTACGCCAACTCCCATTGTCTAACGCGACGCCCTGCTTCGACAGCCTGGCTGGCCGCGGCGTCCGCCCTGCGCGGTCCGCCGTGGAGAGGAAACCACTGCAATTCGCACCGCCTAACACGACGCGGTCGACCGGAGGGCCGACCCTTCCTCCCGTGAACCCCTCGGGGCGGCGCGGCGGGCCGGCCGCCAGCGATCAGAGAAGGATGCGACATGAATACCTGGATGACCCTCGCCGCCGCTGTCGGCGCTCTGGGGATGGCGGTGGCGCCGGCGGCCCAAGCAGCCGGCCCGACGAAGGCGACGACGATCGTGCTCGTGCACGGGGCCTTCGCCGGTTCGTCGAGCTGGAACCCGGTGATCAGCGAGCTGGTGCGCGGCGGCTACCCGGTGATCGCCGCCGCCAACCCCCTGCGCACCCTCAAGGGCGATGCGGACTATGTGGCCAGGATCGTCGCTTCGACGCCCGGGCCGGTCGTCCTGGTCGGCCATTCCTACGGCGGCGAGGTGATCTCGATGGCGGCTTACGGCGCGTCCAACGTGAAGGGCCTTGTGTTCGTGGCGGGGCTCGCGCCGGAGGCCGGCGAGAGCGCCGCCTCGCTGGGCGACAGGTTCCCGACCGGGACCCTGGGCCACGCCCTGGCGCCGCCCGTCGCGCAGGCCAACGGCTTGAAGGACACCTACATCGAGCAGTCGAAGTACTGGAAGCAGTTTGCGGCGGACCTGCCGGAAGCGACGGCGATTCAGATGGCGGCGACCCAGCGCCCGGTGCCCATCGAGACCCTCTCCGAGCCCGCTGGGCCCGGCGCCTGGAGGACGCTGCCCACCTGGTTCATCTGGGGCTCGGCCGACAAGAATATCCCCGCTGCGCTGCACGCCTTCATGGCCAGGCGGGCGGCGGCGAGGGAAGCCGTCGAGGTGAAGGGCGCCTCCCACGTCGTCATGCTGTCCCATCCCCACGAGGTCGCCGCGATGATCGAGCGCGCCGCCGCGAGTCACTGACCGAACGGCGGATTGGCCTCCTTCAACCCGGCACAGATCCAAGGGCCTGCCAACGCGACCCGCCAGCTTCTGGCGGGTCGCTTCGCGTCGAGGGCTGCGACCCGCGCCCGCTCACGCCAACCCGCAACGCCTCACTCGCCGTCAGACGGCGCCGGCGGCCACAGTCGGTCGACGCAATCGCGCCACGCTGGAGGTGCGCATGTACGGCAACGGCCAACTGAACCGCGCAAGCGGTCTCGACGGGGACATCGCGACCATCGTGCTCGACCTGCTGCGCGACGTTGGCCGCGACCTCAATGTGGACGGCCGCGCAGCGCCCGCGTGCCTCAAGCGCGCCGCGGCCTTGCTTGAGAGCGAGCGCAGCCGGATCGAGCACCGGACGGCCCTGAGCCGGCGGGGCGAGAGGCCGCGCGGCCTCTCGCCGACGCAGTCGCGCCGGGTGGCAACCTACGTCGGCCGCCACATCGGCCGGCCCATCGCGGTAGACGAGCTGGCGGACCTCACGCGCCTTGCCGGCGCCTGCTTCCTGCGGTCGTTCCGCGAAAGCTTCGGCATGCCGCTTTCCGAGTACGTCGCCCTGCGCCGCATGAACCTCGCGTGCGTGCTCATGCTGACGACCGAGGAGCCTCTGGTCGAGATTGCGTCGGCCTGCGGCGTCGCCGACCCCGATGTGTTCGCCGAGCTGTTCTTCGACACGTTCGGCAAGCCACCGGGAGTCTGGCGTTCCGATCATCGGGGAACGATCGTCTAGCGCCGGAATGTCCGATTCCGGCGCCAATCCCAAGGTCCGCTGGTGGCGCATCTCGGACCTTCGGATCACAACTCCCGACGCCGAGCCTGCCCCGCCGCCCGGACGCCTCAAGGACGAGCCGCTGGCGCGGCGGGCCGGAGGCCCGGTCCTTGACCCGCCCGGGCGGCGGGGCTTGTGGGCTGCCGTGGACTTAAGGATGGGTGGGCGCTGGCGCGCCTCTCTTCACCTCCCCCGCGAAGCGGCGGGAGGGGGACCGACCGCCGAAGACGGCGCGAGCCGGCTGTAGAGCGGTTGGTGGAGGGGGCGAGCGGCCGGCGCGGCGGACCGATCACACTGGGTTGGATGTCGAGGAGGAGGCTCGTCCCCTCCACCATGCGCTCTGCGGCGCATGGTGCCCCTCCCGCCGCTTCGCGGGGGAGGTGAAGGGTTCCGCTTGATGTTCTGCTTTTGTTCTTGACATTCGCGCGCGGTTTTGAGAGGGTTCTGTCAGGGTTCCGATCTGCGCCTGGAGGCGCGGCGGGACCCTTTTTTGTGTTCGGGCGGGTGTGCCTGGACCATGGAGCAGAGGGCGGAGCCATGAACGAGGTGACGGTGTTGGAGGCCGCGGCGGCGGCGGGATCGGTGGCGGCTGGGGCGGTTGCGGCGGCTGGGGCCGCCGCGGGGCGGCGGTCGCGGCGGGGGCTGGTGGGCGGGCCTTCGGGGGCGGTGCGGTTCTCGGCCAAGGTGGCGCGGCGGCTGTGCGCGCGGGTGGAGGCGGGGGAGAGCCTGCGGGCGATCTGCGCGGACGCGGAGATGCCGCACCGCTCGACGGTGCGGCTGTGGATGCGGGCGCTGCCGGCGTTCGAGGAGGCGCTGTTGCGGGCGCGGCGGGCGGCGGGGTGGCACATGCTGGGCGGGCAGAAGCCCATGTGGTGCGAGAGCCTGGCGTCGGAGGTGTGCGCGCGGCTGGCGGCCGGCGAGCGGCTGTCGCGGATCTGCGACGACCCGGAGATGCCGTCGCTGTCGCTGGTCTACAAGTGGCGGGCGACGCGGCCGGAGTTCGCGCGGGCGATCGAGCTGGCGCGGCAGGTGCAGGCCGAGCGGTACTTCGACCTTGGATGGGAGATCGCCGAGGCGGTGACGCCGGCGAACGCGTTCGCCACCCACGTGAAGCTGACGCAGCTGCGCTGGACGGCGGCCGCGCTGGCGCCGACGCGGTTCGGCAAGGTGCGGCCGGTGGTGGCCGAGGCCGCGGCGCTGGCGGAGGAGGCCCTGGAGGGCGCCGCAGAGGACGCGGGGGCGCGGGAGGTGACGTTCTACGTGCGGCACTTCAAGCGCGAGGAGCAGCCGGACGGGACGGTGAAGGTGGTGGCCTACCGCCAGCACTGCGTGACCGGCGAACTGGTGCGGGACACGTCGGACGGCGGGATTGAGGGCGGGATTGGGGGCGGTTGAGGGGCGACCCCGGCGGCCCCTCCCCGCTGACGGTGGGGAGGTTCGCGCGGGCGGGCCGGTCAGCCCTGGCGGTCGCCGCGGTCGCCCTGGCCCTTCCTGGCCGGGGTGTTCGAGTGCTGGCGCCGGTCGGCGGCCAGGGACTTGCCGACGTCGGCCTGGTCCTTCGTGAACTGGCCCTGGTCGTCGCGGCGGACGTAGCGCTTGTCGCCCTTGTGGGGCTCGATGAGTTCGCGGTTCGGCATGTGGATCTCCTCTGGCGGGAGGAATCCGCGAGCCGAGGCCGGGTTCCGGGAACCCTCCTCAACCGTCCTTGCCCGCCAGGGCGGCCATGACGGTGGCGAGGGGTTCGTTGACGGTCACGTGCTGGCCGCCGGTGACGTAGACCTTGGTGGCGTCGGCGCCCTGGTCGGTGACGAGGGTGACCTGGTCGACATTGAGGCAGACCATGCGGGCGCCGTCGCTGCGGAAGGCGACAAAACGGGCCATGGGGGGATCTCCTGAGCTTGCGGGCGCAAGGTGGCGGGCTTCGGCGGGGATTTGAAGCCACGCCGTAGGCGCGGCGGTTTGTCTCGCGGCGGGCGACCGCATCCCCCTGTTAACGAACGCCGGTCTACAGAGCGCACCGCAGTTCACGGGGCGCGTTTCATGAGCCAGTACAAGGTCTATCGGCATGCCGCCGGGCGCATCGAGCGCCTGGATGACTTCGCCGCGTCGGACGACGCGAGCGCGATCCGCAAGGCCGTGGCCCATGCGCTGGCGGCGGCGGGCGGCGTCGAGCTGTGGCGCGGCGGGCGGCTGGTGAAGTGCTTCCCGGCCCACGCGCTGGCCTAGGGCCCGCGGCCCCGCGGGGCGTCTCCTAGAAAGCTTCGGGTTCAAAGGTGCGCGGGCCGGTTCGGCGCCAGGCGCCGACCAGGCGCGCCTCGCGCCAGAGCTGGAGCAGCACGCCCTCGGCCGCGAACTGGGCGCGGCGGGCGGCGGCGGTGTCGTGGGGAGCGTCGAAGGTGTCGCTCTGGGCCTGGCCATCGGGGGCGATGTCGATGGCGGTGTACGACTTCAACTGACGGAACGGCATCACTCGCACTCGAAGCGCAGCTTGGGGCACAGCCAAGCTTCGAGGGCCTGGCGCGTGCAAAATGCCGGGCTTCGATGTCAGTTCCCCGACGAACCGCGTTCGGTTTCGTGAGCGGCCGGCCCCGGGCGGGACCGGCCGTTTTCGCGTGCTTGGCCGGCTAGTACGGCAGGTCGTCGGCGTAGGCGTAGTAGGTGCGGCGGCCGGCTTCGGCCAGGGCGACGCCGGTGGCGCGGCGGACCTGGGTGCGGGCGTCGCGGACGGCCTGGGTTTCGCAGGACGGGACGAGCGGGCTGGGGCCCGTGTTGTCCTCGCCCAGGGCGCGGCAGAGGCTGCGGGCCGTGTCGCGGATGCGGACGCGCAGGACCTCCTGGCCGGCGTAGGTGGCGAGGTCGAGGTCAGCGTAGCTCACGCGCTGGGATAGGCGGCGGGGGCCGTCGGGGCCGACCGGGCCGGTGACGACGACTTCATCGACGGTCTGGGCGGCGGCGGGGACGGCGACGGCGCAGGCGAGCGCCGTCGCGCAGATCAGGGTCATGGCGCGCATGGTTGCGGGCTCCTCAGGTTGTCCGCTCCGGCGCCTCAGGGGAGGCGCGCCGGAGGGTCCCGACCGAGGCGTGCGGGGAAGAAGCCGCGAGCGCGGGATGGGTTCCGAGGAGGCTAGTCCGCCGGTGCGCGACGGAAGTTGCGGTCGGCCGAGCGGCGCCAGCGGCCGATGAGGTGCTCGCCGCGCCAGAGCGACAGCACCACGCCCTCGGCGGCGAACAGCGCGCGGCGGGACGCGGCGGTGTCGTGGGGAGCGGAAAACGTATCCATCGTCGTGCGGCCGTCGGCCGCCACGTCGATCGCGACGTAGGACTTCAACAAACGCGACATACCTGGAGACCTCGGAATCCCTTAGCACCCTTATGAGCGCGCAGAATGCCGTACCCAGGCCGCCGTTCCATCCCCCAAATGGGTGGGCCAGATGGCCTATCGCCGATTTGTTACCGATCTTGAGCCGATCGAGGATTCCTTAGGCGATTCAGGCCTGTCGGGTAGGCGACACACGGCCGTCGTCGAGGTCGTAACGGGCGGCCACGATCTTGAGCTGGCCGGCCAGGACGCGGGTGCGCAGGGGGCGCGAGCCGGCGAAGATCTCGGCCGCGGCGTGGGCGGCGTTGAGGCTGACGGCGGCGTCCAGCGGGTCGGCGGCGCCGGCCGGGACCGCGCGGACCGCGGGCGTGATCAGGGCGGCCAGGGCGCCGATGCGGGTGTCGGCGTCCTCGGGCGAGCCGCGGCCGGCCAGGGCCTCGGCGGTGGCCTTCACCGCGCCGCAGCGCTCATGGCCCAGGGCCATGACGAGGGTCGAACCCAGGTGGATGACCGAATACTCGATCGAGGCCAGGACCGCGTCGTCCACGACGTTGCCGGCCACGCGGATGACGAAGAGGTCGCCCAGGCCCTGGTCGAAGATAAGCTCTGGCGGCACCCGGCTGTCGGCGCAGGTGAGGATGGTGGCGAAGGGGCGCTGGCCGGCGGCGACCTCGACGCGGCGCGGACCGTCGCCGTGCGGGTGGGCCGAGAAGCCTTCGACGTAGCGGGCGTTGCCGCTCATCAGGCGCGACAGGGCCTCCTCGGGCTGCACCGACGGCGGGCCGGACGGCGCGGCGGCGGCGTGCGGGTCGGCGGCGGCGGGCGCGGCGGCGGCGGGCTTCGGCGCGGGCTTGGCCTTGGGCTTCGGGCGCGGCTTGGGCGCGGGCGCGGCGGCCTCGTCCGGGCCGCCCTCGGCGAAGGCGATGGCCGGCACGGCGGCGGCGAGGCCTGCGCCGAGGACGGCGATCAGGCGGCGGCGGTGGAAATCGGGCATGGGTGATCCCCCCGGATCGGGACGTCGACGAGGGGATCAGAACATCGAAATCCTAAGATGCGGTTCGAGGCGCCCGCCTGTGACGGAGCGCCGCGCCGGTCAGGCCGAAGCCCGCGACCAGCAGCGCCCAGGCGGCGGGCTCGGGGACCTCGGCGAAGGCCTGGATCTCGGAGACCCCGTAGTAGTTGTCGCCGCCCGTGGCCGAGAAGCGCAGGCGGTCGGTGACGATGGGCGCCACATCGCCGGAGTCGCGGGTGACCAGGCCGAAGGTGTTCACCGCAGCGATGTTGAACGCGGTCTGCCAGGCGCCGCCGTCCCACCATTCCAGCAGGTAGCTGTCGTTGTCGTCGGCCTGCACCACGAAGCGGGTGAAGCTGTAGAGGCCGTCGAGCTGCAGCGTGTAGTGGACGGTGGCGTCGTTGACGGACGGATCCTGGTCCCACCAGAACGAGCCGTTGTTCCACTGCTGGTTCTCGGGCGCGAAGACGCCGTCGACCGGCAGGCCGAGGTCGGAGGGCGACGAGCCGGGGCCCCAGGGGGCGCCGACGCGCAGTACGCCGTCGAGACCGTCGGTGGCGGTGGACGTGGTGTGGTCGGGGATGACGTTGACGGCCGCCATGGCCGGGGCGGAGGCGGCGAAAGCCAGGCTCGCCAGGGCGGCGAGGCGGAAGGACACGGGACGCATGACTCGAACCTCTGCAATCAAGAGTTGGTCCAAGACGCCCCGCCAGCCAAGCTAGGCCAACCTGTAGTAGACAACAAGCTTCACCGAACGACGATACGTCGATTCAATCGGGAGCCGCCGCAAGCGTGACCGCAACCTTGCCGCGGGTGGGCGCGCCGGCGCCGAAGGAAGGTCGACCTGCGGCGCGCAGGGCGCCCTCCCCCCCCCCCTCAGCGCCTGCGGACGGCCTCGAGGGTGAGTTCGACGGCGGCGGTGTCGCCGGCGGTCAGCGCCGTCTGGCGGCGGACGGCGTCCTTGAGGGGCAGGAAGTAGGTGTCGTCCTTAGGGAAGAGCGAGGTGGTGAAGGTGGTCTCGCCGATCCGGGCGCTGACCGGGATCATCCCCCAGCCGTAGGTGACCGCGCGGGCGAGGTTCCGGAGCTCCTCCGCGGGCTCGGCCGGGACCGGCACGAAGAAGTAGGGCGAAGGCCCGCGCCAGTGGATCACCTCGGCCTCGAAGCGGAACTGGATGGGCGCGTCGTCGGGCGTATCGGCGGTCATGAGGCGGGTCCGGAACTCGGGCGCGGGAACTGTCCCCGGCGCGCGGGACCATGTCACGCCTGAGAGGCGTTGATCCAGGCGCAACGAGCGTTCCGCCGACCTGGCAGGAAACGTGCGATACTTGTCATTTCGGCCAACCCGGCCCCGCAGTATCCCAGGACGCTCTCACAGACCCGGAGCGGCGAGATGAAGCGGACGTGGTTGTGGGGAGCCCTGGGCGCCGTGGCGCTGGTTCCCTTGGGGTTCGGCGGCTGGCTGATGAGCCTGCCGCCCGCGCCGCCGCCGATGACGGCAGCCGCGATCAGCGCGGACGAGGAGGCCGCCGCGCTGGCGGCGTTGAAGCCGATCAAGCGGGTGCGGCCGGTGATCGCCGTCCTGGGCGCGAACGGCGGGACCATGACCGAGACGACCGACTATGTGATGCCCTACGGCATCCTGAAGCGCGCCGACGTGGCCGAGGTGCTGGCGCTGGCGACCGGCCCGGGAACGGTGCAGCTCTACCCCGCGCTCAAGGCGGAACCGGACACAACGACGGCGGCGTTCGACCGGCAGTATCCCGACGGCGCCGACTACGTGATCGTCCCGGCCATGAGCCGCGACGACGACCCCGCGGTGATGGCCTGGCTGAAGGCGCAGGCGGGCAAGGGCGCCAAGATCGTCAGCGTGTGCGCGGGCGCCAAGGTGACCGCCGCCGCCGGCCTGCTGGACCACCGGCGGGCCACCACCCACTGGTTCTACCGGACCAGCCTGCCGAAGGCGCACCCGGCGGTGCAGATGGTGGCCGACCGGCGCTTCGTGGTGGACCGCAACGTGGCGACCACGACCGGGATCACGGCCTCGATGCCGATGATGCTGACGCTGGTCGAGGCCATCGGCGGGCGGGCCAAGGCCGAGGCGACCGCGCGCGACCTGGGTGTCGCCGCCTGGGACGCGCGGCACGCCAGCGCGGCGTTCCGCTTCTCGCGGCCGTTCGCGGCGACGGTGGCGGGCAACACGCTGGCGGTCTGGGGCCATGAGACGCTGGGCGTGCCGCTGCAGGCCGGGATGGACGAGGTGTCGCTGGCGCTGGTGGCCGACGCCTGGTCGCGGACCTATCGCTCGAAGGTGACGACGTTCGCGGCGGCGGCCGGGCCGGTGACGACGCGCAGCGGCCTGCGCATCCGGCCCGACGAGACGGCGGCAAGCTGGCCCGCGGGGACCCGCGTAACGGCGGGCGGCAGCCCGGCCCAGGCGCTGGACGGGGCGCTGGCCGGGATCGGCGCGCGCTATGGCGCGGCGACGGCCAGCCTGGTGGCGACCCAGCTCGAGTACCCGCGCCGGCCGTCGGGCCGCAACGTGCGCACCGTGGCGGCGAGCGCGGCGGCGCGGGAGTTGTAGAGGCATGATGCGAGGCGGCGGATGTCCTGCACGCCGCAGCAGGCGTTGTCCTTTTGAACCACGGACCACACGGACACGCGGCCGCCGCACCCGGGATCATTGGACCCGTCCCTGTGGTCCGCGTTCGGATTTTCGGGGCTGACGCGCCATCCCGGCCCGCCTGACCATGATCTGGGGTCGAGGAAGTTGAGTTCAAGAATTGCCGGGGCGGTCTTTATGCACAGACTGCGGAGCCCTCGGAGCCATGGAGGGCGGAATGCGGATCCTGTTGTCGACGTTCGGATCGCGGGGCGATGTCGAGCCGGTGGCCGGCCTGGCGGCGGGGCTGCGGGCGCTGGGCGCGGAGGCGGTCGTGTGCGCGCCGCCCGACCCCGAGTTCGCCGAGCTGGCGGCGCGGGCCGGCGCGCCGCTGGCGCCGGCCTTCACACCGGTGCGCAAGTGGATCGCCGATGCGCTGGCGAACCAGCCGCCGATGGACCTGCGCGAGCGCGCCGCGCTGGTGCTGAACGCCCAGTTCGAGGCGATCTCGGCGGCGGCCGAGGGCTGCGACGCAGTGCTTTCGGCGGGCCTCTTCCCGTCGTCGGCGGCAGCGCAGCTCGTGGCCGAGCAGCGGGGCCTGCCCCATGTCCACGCCACCTACTGCCCGATCTTCCTGCCTTCGACGCACCACCGGCCGCACCCCTTCCCAGGCCACCCCTTGCCGCCCGGCGAGACCGACAACCGGGCGCTCTGGGCGCTGGACCGGCGCGCACGCAACGCGATCTTCGGCGCCGCCTACGACGGCTTGCGGGCCTCCATCGGGCTGCCGCCCGCGCCGGACGTCCACGATCAGGTCGTCACGCAACAGCCCTGGCTGGCGTCCGACCCGGTCCTCAGTCCGTGGCTGCCGACCGACCTCTGCGACGTCGTGCAGACCGGGGCCTGGATCCTGCCCGACGCGCGCCCGTTGCCGGCGGAGCTGGCGGCGTTCCTGAACGCCGGGCCTGCGCCGGTCTATGTGGGCTTCGGCAGCATGCCGCACGAGGCGCTGAAAGCCGCCGCCGGGTTGGCGATCCAGGCCGTGCGGGGGCTCGGGCGCCGCATCCTGCTGGCGCACGGCTGGGCCGGACTGGCGCTGGCCGACGACGGCGACGATTGCTTCGCCGTGGGCGAGGTGAACCAGCAGGCGCTGTTCGGCCGGGTGGCGGCCGTGGTGCACCACGGCGGCGCGGGCACCACGACCACCGCCGCGCGGGCCGGGGCCCCGCAGGTGGTCACGCCGCAGATCGCCGACCAGCCGTACTGGGCGGCGCAGACCGCGCGGCTGGGGATCGGCGTGGCCCACGACGGGCCGACGTTCACGGCGGAATCGCTCGCGGCCGCGCTGCGGGTGGCGCTGGCGCCGGAGACCGTGGCGCGGGCGGCGGAGGTGGCGCGCACGATCCGCGGCGACGGGGCGAGGGTGGCGGCGGAGAGGTTGCTGGCGACGGTGGGCGGTTAGATCGCGCGCGCATGACCGGACAACGTCGGCGTTGGAGGCGAAGACCGATGTCCCCATCGCCCCACAAGCAGGCATGACCCACGATGGCGTCCAGGCTCATAGGGCCAAGCCTGCGCGGTTTTGGAGCCGTGCGGCGGCGAGCATCCGTCTGTGGGTTTTGGCTGAACCTGGAGCGGAGCGGCGCATCCTGCGTCGCCCCTCTCCCTCCCCTCTCCCCTCTCTTCGCTGCGCTCGGGGGGAGAGGAGCGGGTGTCAGCTCCCCACCCCTCACCGTCCCTCTCCGCTTCGCGGGGGAGAGGACGCCGCCGGGCGCGTGCGCTAAGGCTGAGCCATGGCGGACGCAGGCCCCATCGTCGTCGATCGCCCTCGGGTCCGCGCGTGGCTGGAGATCCGCGAGGCGCTGGAGCGGCAGTTGGAGCCGCTGGGCGCGGCGGCGATGGCGGCGTTGCGGCCGGGCCCGGCCGAGCGTGTGCTGGACGTGGGCTGCGGGATCGGCGGCACGCCGCTGGCCCTGGCCCGCGCGGTCGGGCCGGAGGGCCGGGTGGTCGGCTTCGACCTGCTGGAGGCGGCGGTCGCGGTGATGCGGGGCGAGCCGGACCTGCCGGGCCACCTCAGTTTCGCCTGCGGCGACGCCGAGACCTATCGGTTCGAGGCCGGCGCGTTCGACGGCGTCTATTCCCGGTTCGGGCTGGCGTTCTTCGACGATCCGGCAGCGGCGTTCGGCAACCTGCGCCGCGCCCTGCGTCCCGGCGGGCGGCTGGCCTTCGTGTCGTGGCGCGGGCTGGACGAGAACGAGCTGGACCACCTGCCGCTGCGGGCTGCGGCGCCGCACCTGCCGGCGGAACTGGTGGACGCGACCGCCTCGGCCGGGTGGTTCTCGCTGGCCGACCCGGAGGGCATCCGCGCGGTGCTGGCGGAGGCGGGGTTCGCGGACGTGGAGGTCGCCGCGCACGACGCGGCGGTGGGCAGCGGGAGCCTGCAGGCGATGGTCGAGGTTTGCACGCGGGTGGGGGCGCTGGGAGCGATCCTGCGCGAGCATCCGCCGTGGGCGCCCGCGGCGAGCGCGGCTCTGGAAGCGGCATTGCGCGAGCGCGACGGCACGGAGGGTCCGCAGCTTCAGGCGGCGACCTGGATCGTCACGGCGCGGGCGGGTTGAGCGGCGCGTCAGCGCTCCTGCCTCGCGGACCAAAGCATGCTGAGGGCGGCGTAGAGGACGACGAAGACGACGAGGACGCGGAGCCAGTCGAGCGGCAGCGACTTGACGATGTAGGCCGCGATCAGGACGGCGGGCAGGCCGGCCAGGGTCAGGGCCAGGGCGGCGCGCAGGCTGTAGCGGCCGCTGGCGACGAAGCGCAGGCCGCCGACGGGCATCAGGACGGCGCATGAGCCCATCATGATCGGGAAGGCCACCAGGGGACTCATGCCCAGCAGGCTGACCAGGATCAGGCACGGGGCGTAGAGGCCGATGCCCAGCATCATCAGGGCGCCCAAGACGAAGTTGGCGCCGATGGCCAAGGCGAGCTTGCCGCCCGCCAGCCCCTTGGCCTCGCCGCCGGCCGGCATCACGCCCAGCACGCTGGCCAGGAACAGGCCCGCGGCGACCAGCAGGGCGACGCCCATGGCGAGCTGGATGGTGCGTCGCGGGGCGCGGGCGACGAAGCCGACGCCGATCCACGCACCCGCCGCCGCCGCCAGGATCATGCCCAGCAAGGTCAGCGGCTCCACGTCGACCACGGCGATGAAGATGAGCGCCTGGGCGATGGTCGGCAGGGCGTGGCCGACGTTGAGCGTGCCGGGGATCAGCTCGTCGGGCACGCGATGGAAGAACTTGAAGGCCGCCGTGGTCGGCGCGAACGAGCCGATGCCCAGGGCGTCGAAGAAGTTGGTCACCGCGCCGATGGCGAGGTCGGGAAGAGCCGGCCGCGGCGGCCCGCCCTCGCCGGCCCTGGCTCGTTCGGCGCCAAACCATCGCCAGGCGAAGACGGCGGCGAGCAGGGCCAGGGCCGCGAGGATCAGCGCCGTCACCGGGACGGCGGCCAGGACGGATCTCTGCAAAGGCGGCCCCAGACTCGCGAGAAGCCCCTGCAGCGTCGTTCAACCCGAGCCCGGCGTTAAGCGCCATCTGGCCGGCGGCGGACGTTTCCGGCCCGGCGCCCGCGCTGCAATCAGGCCCGGCGTGGCCTTCGGGCCAACGTGATATTTCGAGATTTCCGGAATTAATCATTCTTGTTCTGCGGCGCTTTACGGCGACGCGGCGAGCTTGTGGCGTCATTTCAAGGAGGGGGACCGATGCCCAAGACCACGATCACCGAAGCGCCCGTCGACGCCGTGAACGACGGCGGCAATTTCGCGACGATGCCGAAGGACATCTCGCACGTGACCTTCTACTTCGACCTCACGCCCAACAAGTCGGAGGACGACCACTTCTTCTTCGTGAAGATCGAGACGCCGGACGCGGTGAACGACGACCTGGACACCTGGTATCAGGACGCCCTGGCGCAGATCGTGGCGCGCAACGCCCAACTGGCCGGCGCGGAGCTGGAGGGCGTGGCGATCAAGTTCGGCAGCGGCAAGTCGGGCAGCGGCGGCGAGTTCTACTACGCCATCGACGGCGACAGCACCGACGTGGACTACGCGCCCACGGGTGGCCTGGTGGCGGCCCGCGAGTTCGGCTCGTACGACGGCGGGGTCGAGTACCGGTACGGCGACCTGTTCTCCTAGGGGCGACCGGCGGCGAAGCGCCGGGCCGGAGAGCTTCGCCGCCAGATCCCGCTTGACGCCCAGGCCCCGCGGGGCGCCGAGTAAGCGCGAAGAACGCTGATATACCTACAAGACCGGCCGCGCGGGCGGCCGACCCTGAAGACCAGATCCTGGCCGCCGCGACGGCGACGCCCGCCGCGGCGGCGAACGCGCTCGTCCACGACTGTCGAGAAGGGATCGACCATGAAGCGTAACGAGGTGCTGCTCGTCGCGGCCGCTGCGGCGGCGCTCACGGTGGCGGAGGGCGCGGCGGCCGTCGCCGCGCACGACAAGTACACGCTGAAGACGCCGGACGGCGTCGCGTTCGCCGACTTCAAGGGTTACGAGGACTGGGCGGTGGTCTCGTCGGCGCGGACCGGCGAGGTCCTGAAGGTGATCGTAGCGAACCCGACCATGATCAAGGCCTACAAGGCGGGCATCCCCGGCAGCGGCAAGCCGTTCCCGGAGGGCTCCAAGATCGCCAAGCTGCAGTGGAAGCCGAAGAAGAGCACCGAGGCGCCGTTCGACGTGGACGTGCCGGCCGCCTTCAGCCAGGCGTTCCTGATGGAGAAGGACAGCAAGCGCTTCGCCAAGAGCGGCGGCTGGGGCTATGCGCTGTTCAACTACGACCCGGCCACCGACAGCTTCACGGCCGACGCCGCGCCCGCCGACTGCGGGAACGCGTGCCACACCGCGGTGAAGGCGAAGGACTACATCTTCCACCCGTACCAGACGCGGTAGCCGGCCGGCCGTGGCGGTCAGCTCGGCATCTCGGGGAACTGGGGCATGTCGAGCGGGCGGTTCCACGGCAGGCGGCGGCTGGTGAACATCTCCAGCTTCGGCGCGATCAGCTCCGGGCGATCGAGGCTGCCCAGCTGGACGAACACGGCGCCGGGGAAGCTCTCGAGGTTGCTGGTGAAGACGCGCGAGCCGCACTCGGGGCAGAAGTTGCGGTCGAGGCCGTGGCCGGAGTTGGCGACGTAGTGGAACGCCTTGGGCGCGCCGCTGAGCAGCGTGAAGTCGTCGGCCGGCACGGCGAAGAAGGTGGCCATCTCTCCGCCCGAGGCGCGCTTGCAGTCCCGACAGTGGCAGTTGGCGACGAAATCGGGGTCGGTGTCGAACTCGAACTTCACGGCGCCGCAGGCGCACTGGGCCGTGTACTTCTTGGGCATGTCCGGTCCTTTCGAAGAGGGGCGCGGCCATCTTCCATGGCGCTCCGGCGCGGACAAGCGTCGGCCCGTGAGACGCTGGTGAAAGCCTACGCGGCGCCTTTGAGACGCCCGCGCAACGACCGCGCCTGGGCGGGGACGTATCCTCAGAGCCTGTGAAAGGCCTGGGGGACGAGGCATGAAGAGGACCATCCGGGCGCTGGCCTTGGCCGCCGCCTGCGTGCTGGCGGGGCCGGCTCTGGGCGAGACGCTCTACAGCCAGGCGCCGAACTTCAACAGCTCGTTCAGCCCCTCGCACGAGGAGGGCTGGCGCACCTTCGACGAGTTCCGGCTGGACGCGGACGGCGCGGTCACGCGGATCGACTGGTGGGGCCTGGGCCGGACCAGCCCGATGGACGACGTGGGCCTGCCCTCGCCGCTCAGCTTCACGATCGAGTTCTATCCCAGCACGCTGGACTACGGCGATCCGATCCTGCCGGCGGCCGACATCGAGGCCGGGCCGATCGCCAGCTTCACGGTGGACGCCCAGTGGGAGGCCACGGCGGGCATGCAGAACTCGACCCTGCCGGTGCAGCACTACTGGTACGAATTCGACGCGCCCCTGGAGCTGGCCGGCGGCCAGACCTACTGGATGGGGATCTGGTCGCATTACCCGAGCGACGGCTACGGCTGGTACTGGCTGCGGGGCGCGGCCACGGGCGAACCGGACCCGGTCTACATGTGGGTGAAGCCGGCGGAAGAGCAGTACTGGCTCATCTACCCCGACGAGCAGGGCGGGAACTTCGCCTTCCAGCTCAGCGGCCAGGCGCTGTCGGCGGCGCCGGAGCCGGCGGCGTGGCTCCTGATGCTGACCGGCGCGGGCCTGGCCGGCGCGGCCCTGCGGCGACGCCGGCGGCCGGCCTACTTCGGCTGATTGGAGACGATGCCGTTGAGCTGCCAGCCGACCTCCTTGGCGAGCACGTCGAAGAAGGCGGGCTCGTAGGCGTTCTCCGGATCGGCGCGGACCAGGGCGTCCATCTTCTTGGCGTCCTCGCCCACCAGGATGCGCCAGCGGTCGGCCTTCACGCCGTCGAGGATGACGGTGGCGGCCGCGGCGGCGGTCATGGGCGCGTCCTCGAGGAAGCGGCGGGCCTGCTCGCTGACCATGGCCTGGATGGCGGCGTCGGGGATGGCGTCGGCGTCCATGCCCATGCGGCCGATGCGCTGGCGGGCGCGGGCCAGTTCCTCGGCGCTCAGCGTGTCGTCCTCGACGCCGCGGATGACCTTGCGGCTGTTGCCGGCGATGGCGGTGCCGATGTGGCCGGGCATGACCACCGAGCACTTCACGTGCGGGGCGTTGAGGCGCAGGTCGGTGACCAGGGCCTCGGTGAAGCCCTTCACCGCGAACTTCGCCGCGGCGTAGGCGGTGTGGGAGACGTGCGGACCCAGGCTGGCCCAGAAGCCGTTGACGCTGGAGGTGTTGACGATGTGCGCCTCGTCGGCGGCCAGCATGGCGGGCAGGAAGGTGCGGACACCGTAGTAGACCCCGTACCAGCAGACGTTGAACGTGCGCTCCCACTCGGTGCGGTCGTCGTTGACCATCGAGCCGCCGCCGCCGATGCCGGCGTTGTTGAACAGCAGGTGGACGCGGTCGATGTCGTGGGCGGCCAGGGCCTCGTCGCGGAAGCGGATCAGGGCCGCCTCGTCCGAGACGTCGGCGACGTGGGCGGTGATCCTGGCGCCCTGGGGCACGCCGTCGGCTCTGGCGAGCGCGATGGTCTCCTGCATGTTGCGGTCGGAGACGTCGCACATGGCCACGCTGCAGCCCTCGGCGATCAGCTGGCGGGCGAGCTCGCGGCCCATGCCGGTGCCGCCACCCGTGACGATGGCGAATTTGCCCGCGAAGTCCTTCATGGCCGTGTCCTCCCGATGTCTGTTTGCGGGAGGTTAGGCGCTTCCGCAGGGGCAGAGGCAAGGGGCCGAAGGGCGCGCGGACGGTCTTGGGTCCGCCCGCGCGCTCCCCGCTCACGTGACGCCTCAGAAGGGGAGGAGCGGCGCCACGACAAAATCCTACTTATTGAATAGGATTTGAGTCCTTGCAGAAATTCTGAAGGCGGCGGCGAGCGTTTCGGGGACCCCGCGCCGAAGCCGCCTGATCCAAAGTCGGGCGCCCGACGATCACGAATGCAGCATGGGGAACGCCGAAACGCCAATTTGCGAGCCGCTCGCGGATTTCGACGAGAAGGCCGTTGATGCCGCCGAAAATCTGCTTGGAATTGGATTGTGGATTGGCTTTCCGCCGCGTGATGCTGGAATTTCGTTGAAAACCGCCGACCCATGACGCGCGGCGGTCAACGGCCGCACGCGGCCCGGACGCAGAGGGGACGATAGTGGGACATCTTCGAAACGGAGCGGCCCTGGCGGCGCTCCTGCTGGCGGCCATGGCGCCGACGACGGGCGCCGCGCAGGCGCCCGCTGAGGCCAAGCCGGCCGCGCCATTCGTGGCGCCGCCGGTGAACACCACCGAGGCCATGCGCACGGCCGCGATCGCCGGCGTCGACGCCCGGACCAAGATGGCCCAGGAGATGGTCGACCAGGTGTTCAGCTATGCCGAGCCCGGCTTCCAGGAATTCCGGACGTCGGAGTTCCTGACGGGGATCCTCGAGAAGAACGGCTTCAAGATCGAGCGCGGCGTGGCCGGCATCCCGACGGCCTGGACCGCGACGTGGGGGACCGGCGGCCCGCTGATCGCCCTGGGCAGCGACATCGACGACCTGCTGGGCCTGTCGCAGTACCCCGGCATCCCGAACATCAAGCCGATGGTGGACGGCGCCCCGGGCCACGGCGAGGGCCACAACTCCGGCATGCCCATGATGGTGGTCGCGGCCCTGGCCGCGAAGGACGTCATGGAGAAGAACAAGATCCCCGGCCGCATCATGCTGTGGCCGGGCGTCGCCGAGGAGCTCCTCGCGACCAAGGCGTTCTACGTGCGCGCGGGCCTGTTCAAGGACGTGGACGCGACGATCTTCGCCCACGTGAGCCGCGACTTCAGCACCGCCTGGGGTCCCGGCGGCAACAACGGCATGGTCTCGGTCGAGTACACCTTCCACGGCAAGACGGCGCACGCAGCCGGCCAGCCGTGGGACGGACGCAGCGCCCTGGACGGCGTCGAGATCATGAACACGGCCTGGAACTTCCGGCGCGAACACCTGCCGCTGACCCAGCGCTCGCACTACGTGATCACCGACGGCGGCGGGCAGCCCAACATCGTCCCGGGCGTGGCGACCGTCTGGTATTACTTCCGCGAGCAGAACTTCCAGTCGATCCGCGACCTGTACGAGCTGGGCAACAAGCTCTCGGAAGCCGCGGCCATGGCCACCGACACCACGGTGGAGCACCGGGTGCTGGGCTATGCCGCGCCGAACTACAGCAACAAGCCGCTGGCCGAGGCCGCCTACGCCAACATCAAGCGCATCGGCATGCCGACGTGGTCGGAAGACGACAAGGCGTTCGCCAAGGCAGTGCAGGACACCAACAAGCTGAAGGGCGAGCCGCTGGCGACCGAGGTCGCACCCCTGACCGCGCCGGGCGACCGGGGCGGGTTCGGCGGCGGCTCGGACGACATCGGCGACATCATGTGGACGGTGCCGACGATCACCATCCGCTATCCCTCGAACATCCCCGGCGCCATCGGCCACAACGTGACCTCGGCCATGGCGATGGCGACGCCGATCGCCCATAAGGGCGTGGTGGTGGGCGCGAAGGCGGTGGCGCTGACGGTGCTGGACCTGATGACCACGCCGAAGGTCGTGGCCGACGCCAAGGACTATTTCCAGAACGTCCAGCTCAAGACCCAGAAGTACGACCCGGTGCTGGGGCCGAACGACAAGCCGGCCATCTGGCTGAACACCGACATCATGGCCAAGCTGCGCCCGAAGATGGAGCCGTACTACTACAACCCCAAGAAATATAAGACCTATCTGGAACAGCTGGGCATCACCTACCCCACCACGACGCCGAAGTAGGCGCTCACGATGGCCCGCTCGTTCCTACGCTCCGGTCTCGTCCATGAAGACCACAGGCGGGGTTCCGCGGCGGGCCACTTCGCGCAGCACGAAACTGCTGCGGATGCGGGCCACGTGCGGGAGGGTGGAGAGCTCTCGGCGATAGACGCGGTCGTAGTCCTCGAAAGACTCGACGTTGAGCATGATCAGGAAGTCGGTGTCGCCCGAGATGAAGCCGCAGTACGAGATCGACGGGCACTTGATCACCTCGCGCTCGAACTCGTTCAGCGCCTTCTCGGCCTGGGAGTTCAGCTCGATCGAGACCATCACGACAACGCCGTAGCCCAGCTTCGGCAGGTTGAGGTTGGCCGAGTAGCTGAGCACGGCGCCCCGCTCCTCCAGGCTCTTGCGACGGCGCGCGACGGCGGTGGCGGACAGGTTGGTCTTCTCAGCCAGCCAGACGTCAGAGGCGCGGCCGTCCGCCGAGAGCTCTTGGAGGATGCGGTAATCAACGTCGTCCAGGTCCAACTGTTCGGATTTCACCACTGGCGCTCCGGCTTTGCGTAATTGGATGGCAGATATCGAACCACACCAAGTTCAGATTACGAAGTTCGAAGTCTAACGTTACCGATCTGATAAATTAGTCTCGAAGGCGGCAGGAGGCCGGGACCTGCTTACTTTCGCTGATCCGCGGCCGCTGCGCAGGCTGGAAGGATCGATATAGGACGCTCTGCAAGAGCGGTCCACGGGGGAACGCACGCGTCGACGCACCCACAGGGGCGATCGGCAGAAGGGTCGGCGTCCGGCGCGGCGTAAAGCCGTGGGGCCGGGGGACCGCAACGATCGACATACGAGACACCCGCGCCGCCGGCCTCCGCCGACGGTGAAGGACAGTATTCGCCTGCGTTCCATCTGGGCGGACCCGACGCGACGCCAATTCAAAACGAAAAACATCTCATGCTGGAGAGGCTCATGACGTATTCGCGCAATCCCCAGGCGTATTCCCGCCTGCGACGACAGATCCTGGCCTCCGCGGGCGCGGTGGCGCTGGCGGCCTGCGCCTGGACGGCGCACGCGGCGGAGGCGCCGGCCGACGCCGCCATGGCGACCGCGGCCGCCGACGAGACCCTGACCGAGGTGCTGGTCACCGGGTCGCGCGTGGTGCGCGACGGCTATGACGCGCCGACGCCGGTGAACGTGCTGAGCGCCGACGAGATCAACGCCGCGGCGCCGGCCAACATCTCGGACTTCGTGAACACCCTGCCCTCGATCGCCGGCAGCCAGACGGCGGCGACCTCATCGGGCGGCCTCAGCAACGGTGTCGCCGGGATCGCGGCGCTGAACCTGCGCGCCCTGGGCGCGGGGCGCACGCTGGTGCTGTTCGACGGCCAGCGGTCGGTGGCCTCGGCCTCGACCGGCCTGGTCGACATCAACACCTTCCCGCAGTCGCTGATCAGCCGGGTCGAGGTGGTGACCGGCGGCGCCTCGTCGGCCTACGGCTCGGACGCGGTCGGCGGCGTCGTGAACTTCATCCTGGACACCGGCTACACCGGCCTGAAGAGCACGCTGGAGTACGGCGAGACCGGGGAGCACGACAACAAGGGCTGGAAGTTCAACGTCACCGGCGGGGCGAGCTTCGCCGACAAGAAGGGCCACGTGCTGTTCAGCGCCGAGCGGGTGCGCCAGGACGGCATCCACTACAAGAGCCGCGACTGGAACGAGAGCGGCTGGTTCGCCGTGCGCAACCCCGACACCTCGGCCGGGGCGCCGTTCTACATCGTCTCGCACAACGTCGGGATCTCGGCCTACACGCCGGGCGGCCTGATCACGGCGGGGCCGCTGCGCGGGACCTATTTCGGACCGGGCGGCTCGGTGAACCAGCTGAACTACGGCGCGGTGACCGGCCAGTGGATGATCGGCGGGGACTGGACCTACTCGTCCTCGGGGATGAACGGCACCAACAGCCTCGCGCCCGACGAGGACCGCGACAGCGTGTTCGGCCGCGTCAGCTACGACATCACCGACGACATCGAGGTGTTCGCCCAGGCCAGCTACGCCCGCTACGAGGGGCTGAGCTACTACATCTCGCCCACCCAGACCGGCATCACGATCCAGGCCGACAACGCCTACCTGCCCGCCTCGATCAAGGCGCAGATGGCGACCCTGGGCCTGCGCACCCTGACCATGGGCACCAGCAACATCGACATGCCCGCCTCGGGCAGCGCCAACGTGCGCGAGACGGAACGTTACGTCGTCGGCGCCAAGGGCGCGTTCGCAGCCGCCGGCGTCGACGTGAACTGGGACGGCTATTTCCAGCACGGGGTGACCGACACCACCGAGCAGCTCACCGCGACCTGGAACAACGCCCGCCTGGCGCTGGCCACCGACGCGGTGGTGAATCCGGCCAACGGCCAGATCGTTTGCCGCTCGACCTTGACCTCGCCGTCGAACGGCTGCGTGCCGCTGAACCGCTTCGGCGTGGGCGTGGCGAGCCAGGCGGCGCTGGACTACGTGCTGGGCGAGCCGCTGCGCAAGCAGCGGTTCAAGCAGGACGTGGTGGCGGTGAACTTCCGCTCGAACAGCCTGGAGGGCTGGGCCGGGCCGATCTCGATCGCCGTCGGCGCCGAGCACCGCAAGGAGAGCCTGGACGGCTCGGTCGACCCGCAGTTCGAAAGCGGCTGGAAGTACGGCAACTACCGGGTCACGCGCGGCAGCTACAAGGTGACCGAGGGCTACGCCGAGATCCTGGTGCCGCTGATGAAGGGCTTGGATTTCAACGGGGCCGCCCGCTACACCGACTACAGCACCTCGGGCGGGGTGAAGACCTGGAAGGCGGGCCTGACCTGGACGCCCATCGAGGACGTCACGCTGCGGGCCTCGCGGTCGCGCGACATCCGCGCCGCCAACCTGTCGGAGCTCTATGACAGCGGCACGGCGCGCAGCAATTCGGTGAGCATCAACGGCGTCTCGACCGCCTTCGTGCAGAACCTGCAGGGCAACCCGAACGCCGACCCGGAAGTGGCCGACGGCTACGGCATCGGGGCGGTGTTCCGGCCGCGCTTCCTGCCCGGCTTCGGCGCCTCGATCGACTTCTACGACATCAAGGTGGACGGGGTGATCAGCTTCGTCGCCGCCCAGAACGTGGCCGACTACTGCTACATCCAGAAGGTCCAGAGCTACTGCAACCAGCTCGTCTTCGTGAACGGCGTGCTGAACACCATCAACCTGTACTACGCCAACCTGAACAGCATGAAGGCGCGCGGCCTGGACCTGGAGGCCTCGTACCGCGTGGACCTGGGCGACGTCTCCGACAAGCTGAAGGGCGACTTGAGCCTGCGCGTGCAAGCCACGCACTACATCAAGAACGTGACGGACGACGGGGTCACGGCGATCAACCTGGCGGGGTCGAACGCCAACAGCACGCCGGACTGGATCTACCGCCTGACCGCCCTCTACAAGCTGGACGACTGGACCTTCAGCCTGACCGGCCGCGGCGTGTCGAGCGGGGTGATCAGCAACGCCTACACCGAGTGCACGAGCGGCTGCCCGACGCTGGCGGCGCCCTATTTCACGATCAACGACAACCACGTCGACGGCGCCCTCTTCTGGGACCTGTCGGTGGCGCGGAAGTTCCAGGTCGAGGGCGTGAAGGGCGAGGGCTACGTCTCGATCAAGAACCTGTTCAACAAGGACCCGCCGCTGGTGGCCAACCCGGCCTCGCTGGGGGCCGAGAACACAGTGGGCTACGTCCAGACCAACCGCACGCTCTACGACGTGCTGGGCACGGTGGTCCGGGTCGGGATCCGGCTGGAGTACTAGCCGCCGACGCCGCCGGGCCCCAGCTCCCGACACCGGCCCGGCGGGGCTTCCTTTTTGCGTGTGCCTCGCGCCCTGGCAACTATGAGTTGCCAATCCCGCGTATCCATGATTGCTGAACGCGGTCCGGAAATCGTCGGGGGACGCCGTGGCGACTGTAAGCGCGATGTGGATGCGGGTGCTGGGCGCGGTGGCCCTGGCCCTGGTGCTCGTGGGGAGCGGTCCGGCGGCGGCGAAGCCCAAGCTGGCCGGGGCGCCTGCGGTGGCGCCGGTCGCCAACCCCTGCCCGCGGTTCGCGCAGGGCAGCCAGGTCACCAACCCGCCCGAGCTCTCGAGCAGCAAGGGCGTGCTCAACGTGTCGTTCTCGTTCCAGCAGACGACCGACGCGCAGGGCCGCACGCTCTACTGCTTCACGACGCCCGACGGGCTGCAGAACCCGACCCTGTACGTGGAGCCGGGCGACACGCTGACCGTCACCATCACGAACAACACGCCGCAGGGCGTCGGGCCGATGCAGCTGGACCCGCCGAACTGCGGCGACACCTATATGAACAGCACCTCGGTCAACCTGCACTACCACGGCACGAACACCGCGCCGGTGTGCGGCGGGGACGAGGTGATCAAGACGATCATCAACTCGGGCGAGACCTTCACCTACACGCTGAACTTCCCGCTCGACGAGCCGCCCGGGCTGTACTGGTACCATCCGCACGTGCACGGCATTTCCGACCCGACCGTGATGGGCGGGGCCACGGGCGCACTGATCGTCGGCGGCATCGAGACCGTCTTCCCCGCGCTGCAGGGCCTGCCGCAGCAGGTGCTCGTCCTGCGCGACCAGCGGGTCTTCGGCAACGTCGGAGAGGACACCGGAAACTGTATCCTCGGCGCGCCGTACCGCGACGTGACGGTGAACAACGTGCCGGTGAACTCGTATGCGCTGAGCCAGCACTTCGCGCTGTTCGCGCCGGCGGCGATGACCGTGCCGGCGGGCCAGACGCAGTTCTGGCGGGTCGCCAACACCTCGGCGGACACGATCCTGGACCTGATCCTGGTCTATGACGGCACGCAGCAGACGCTGAACGTATTCGCCATCGACGGCGTGCCCGTGAATTCGCAGGACGGGACGGGCCCGGCAGGACCGCCGATCCCGCTCACCCATTTCCGCCTGCCGCCCGCGTCGCGGGTGGAGTTCACCGCGCCGATGCCCCAGCCGGGCGCCTTGGCCGTCCTGATGACCCAGAACATCAACAGCGGCGCCGACGGGGACTGCAACCCGATGCGCTCCCTGATCGTGCTGACGGCCGCCGCCGGCGCCAAGGCGCCGCCCCCGGTGAGGACGGCGACGAAGGTGGCCAGCGGCCGCCGGTTCGCCGGCCTGGGGCAAACGCAGGCGACGACGAGCCGGACGGTCTATTTCCTGGAGAACACCGACCAGACCCAGTTCTACATGACCGTGCAGGGCCAGACGCCGGCGGTGTTCAATCCGAACCAGCAGCCGGCGATCGTCACCACCCAAGGCTCTGTCGAGCAGTGGACGGTGCAGAACCGGACCCTGGAGAACCACGAGTTCCACATCCACCAGATCCACTTCCAGGTGCAAAGCCAAGACAACTTCGGCGGCGCGCCCCCGGCGCCTGGCGTGGTCGGCCAGTACCTGGACACGATCGAGGTGCCGGCCTGGTCAGGCAACACGAGCGACCCCTATCCCAGCGTGACGCTGCTGATGGACTTCCGGGGCGCGGTGGTGGGCACGTTCGTGTTCCACTGCCACCTGCTGGGGCATGAGGACCTGGGCATGATGAACTCGATCCAGGTGGTCGCGGCCAATGCGAAGCGGCGGCCGGCCGCCAAGCGCGCGGCGGCCCCGCCGGCCCACGAGCATGGGAAGACGCCGGCCCGCTGAGGGCCGCTACAGCCCGTCCAGAAGGTTCAGCATGCCTTCGCGGCGCGGGAGCTGGCCATCCATGATGCAGACGAAGCCCGCGGGGTCATAGGTCATGGCGGCCTGGCCCTGGAGCTCGCTCTTGATGGCGCGTTCGATGAGGCGCGAGCCAAAACCGCGGCGCGTCGGCGGCGCGACCGGCGGGCCGCCGGATTCCGCCCAGGTCAGCCGCAGGCGCTCGGTCGACGGGTCGAAGGTCCAGCCCAGCAGGACGCGGCCGGGCTCGCAGGAGAGCGCGCCGTACTTCACGGCATTGGTGGCGAGCTCGTGCAGGACGAGCGCCATGGTCAGGGCCGCGCGCGGCTGGAGCCAGACGGCGGGGCCCTCGATGCGCACCTGGCCTGGGACGGCGGCGGAGAAGGGCCGAAGGGCGCGTTCGACGACTTCCTGCAGGTCGGCGCCGTGCCAGTTCTCGCGGGTCAGCACGTCGTGGACCTCGGCCAGGCCCATCAGCCGGGACTCGAAACGATCGTAGGCGGTGGCCGGGTCGACGCCGCCGCGCAGGGCCTGGGCGGCCATCGACTGGACGGTGGCCAGCGTGTTCTTCACCCGGTGGTTCAGCTCGTTGATCATCAGGCGGAGCTGGGCCTGGTAACGCTGCTGCTCGGCCTCGGCCTGCTTGCGCGGCGTGATGTCCTCGATGACCGTGACGAAGTAGTCGGGCGCGCCGTCGTTGGTGCGGACCAGCGAGACGGTGAGGTTGATCCAGACCGTGCCGCCGTCCTTGGTGACGTAGCGCTTCTCGCGGGAATAGCTTCCGATCTTGCCTTTCAGCAGCGCCTCGGCCTGGGTGACGTCGGGGGTCAGGTCGTCGGGATGGGTGATGTCGTGGAAGCGGCGCGCCAGCAGCTCGTCGCGGTCGAAGCCGGTGATGGCGCAGAAGCGGTCGTTGACTTCCAGGAACCGGCCGCTGGCGGCGACGCGGGCCACGCCGACGGCGGCCTGGTCGAAGACGGCGCGGTAGTGGGCCTCGGCGGCCTCGAGGCGCAGGCGGGCCTCGACGGCCTGGGTGACCACCTCCGTGTAGAGGATGAGGCCGCCGATCTCGCCGTCGTCCGCGCGCCAGGGCTGCAGCGACCAGCGGATCCACTCCACGTTCCCTTCGTGGTCGATGTAGGGGTCGGCGTCGTGGCTGAAGGCCTCGCCGGTGCGCAGGGCGCGGGCGTGCAGGTCGCGCCAGCGGGGCGGGATGGCGGGGAAGACGTCGTAGTGGCGCCGGCCCAGCAGCGGCGTGTCGCCCGGCATCCCCTGGTCGACGAGGAAGCGGCTGGAGGCGGCGAGATAGCGCATCTCGCGATCGAAGATGGCCACGCCCAGCGGCGCCTGGGCGAGGGCCGTGAATACGCCGGAGGCGGCCGCGGGGGGATCGGCCGGAGGTTTCGCGCGCAGGTCGGACAACGGTCTTCGAACGCCGGTGGGGGGAGGCGGACGCTACACCTTGGCCGCAGCGCACGCCATGCGGCGGAGAGACCCAATTGGAGCGGCAGGGTTATGGCGCGGCCTGCCGGTTCTGCGTCGATTGCGGCGTGGAGGAGGCCGGCAGCTTGTGGGGCTCGGTGGGCGCGATGCGGAAGCCGTAGACGCCCAGCGCGCCGGTCGCGAGGTCGACCGAGACCAACTGATCGATGCTGTCGGGGCGGTTGGAGTTGCGGCTCCGGAACAGCGGCGGCTCGTCGCGGCGGCCGACCAGGACCACACTGCCATCGCCCGGCATCACGGCCTCGATGGCCTCGACGGGCAGGTCGGCGGTCCAGGCGGGCTTGCCCAGCGGGCCGGTGACGCGGGTGAGGCGCAGCCGGCTGGCCTCGCCCAGGCGGTCGCGGTGCAGGACCAGCACGCTGTCGGGCTTGAAGAGCAGGATGGGCGTCTCGTGGCAGCAGCGGCCGTCCTGCAGCAGGCCGGCGGTGAGGAACTCCGGGCCCTGAGGCAACGGCTTGAAGTCGGCGAAGGTGGGCTTGGGGCCGAAGAAGGTGTTCTTGGTCCCGATGCGGGCGGTCCAGAGGCGGGTTCGGGGATAGCGCTCGGGATCGACGCCGCCGATGGCGCCCTGCTCGCGGAAGCCGGCCACCTCGGGCTCGGCCAGCAGGCCAAGCCACATGGTCCCGTTGATCCCCAGGCCGCGGGTATAGAAGGCCCAGGTCCCGTTGCCGCCGGCGACGCGGGCCGGGATGGCGTTTCCGGGCCGGGGCTGGGCGCGCTGGGCGTCGAGGTCGAGGCGGGGACCGTCAGGCCGGGTGGCGGCGCCCTGGCCGGTGAGCCGCCAGTCGCGGCCGTCGGCGGCGGTGAACGACAGCCCCTGGGGATCGAAGCGCAGGTAGCGCAGCTCGGTGGGCATGACGCCTTTCAGCGCCGGGTTGGCGGCCTCGAAGGCGGCGGTGTCTGCGACGGTCGCGCCATCGACGGGCGACAGGCCCAGGAGCTGCCTGCCGTCGAACAGCCAGAGGACCCCGCCCTGCACGCCCAGGAGCTGGCGGCCCATGTTCACGCCGCGGCGATCGTCCACCAGGCGCTGCCGCCAGACCGGCCTGGCGTCGCGGGCGTCGAAACCCCAGACGTCGACGAAGAGGCGGGTGTAGGACGTGCCGGTGGTCGTGCCCCGCGTGCGGAACGTGCGCCACTGGCTGGTGACCAGGAACACCCGGTCGCCGGCGGCGGTGATGGCGCGGACGGGCGGGCCCTCGACCGTGGCGGGACTGGGAACCAGGCCGCCGCCGGCCATCACGAACCAGACGCCCGCCGCGATGAAGAGCGGTACGACGAGGATCGCCAGGACCACCCGCAGGCGTCCGGGCAGGCGCTTCAGGAAATTGCGCCGCCGCCAGGTCTGCACGATCGGCTCGGACATGGCCCCTCCCCCGCCGCGAGCGGACCACGGCGGGCGGGACGGGGCAAGTCGGGCCCAACAGAAGCGGCGGCGGCCTAGGCCTCCGCCGCCGCGAGTTCGGCGGTGCGGGCGCGCCAGGCGTCGAGGATGGCGCGGGCGGCCTTGGGGGCCTCGGTCTCGAAGCTCTCGTGGATGTGGGTCTTGAGCGCGAGCTCGACCACGTAGCCGTTGGGGTCGCGGAAGTAGGTGGAGCGGATGAAGCCGTGCTCGGACGGGCCGCGCACCTCCAGGCCGCGGGCCCTGGCGGCGGCGGTGGCGCGGTCGATCTGGTCCTGGTCGGCTTCCAGCGCCATGTGCAGGTCGAAGTCGTGCTGGTCCTTGAAGTCGAAGGGCGCGCCCGGGACCTCGAAGAAGGCGATGAAGCTGCCGTCGTTCATCTGGAAGAAGGTGTGCATCACCCGGACCTGGCGGCCGGTGGCCGAGGCCTCGATCGGCAGGGCGGCGGCGAGCGGCAGGCCGATCACCTCCTCGTAGAAGACGCGGGTTTCCTCGCTGTCGCGGCAGCGGAAGGCCATGTGGTGAAGGCGCTGGGTCATGGCCGCCACGGTTACGCCCGGCGGCGTCGGCGGCCCATCCCCGTGTTCGCAACCGGGTTCTGCGGAATTGCAGAGGTTGGAAAACCCGGTATCTATCGCGCCCGGAGGGACATCACATGCTGAACAGGATTGCGGGCGCGCGCGGCGCGGCCCTGGCGCTCGCCGCGGCGGGCCTGATGATGACGGCGCCGGCCACGGCCGCGCCGAAGAGCGTCGACGCCAAGACCTCGTCGATCGTGAAGGGCGACGCCGCGGCGCTGGGCTTCGACCCCGCCAAGCTGGCGCTGGCGCGCGAGGGCCTGAAAGCCGATGTGGCCAACGGCAAGATCGCCGGCGCCTACCTGCTGGTGGGCCGCCACGGCAAGGTGGCGTTCCAGGAGGGCTTCGGCGTCCAGGGCCCGGGTCAGACGACGCCGGTGAGCGACGAGACGATCTTCCGCGTCTTCTCGATGACCAAGCCGATCGTGTCGGTGACGGCGATGACGCTGGTGGAAGAGGGCAAGCTGGACCTGGACGCGCCGGTGTCGAAGTACCTGCCCGAGTACGCCAACCTGGTCGTGTGGCAGGCCGACGGCAGCAGCGCGCCGGCGACGAAGCCGATGCTGGTGCGGCACCTGATGAGCCACACCTCGGGGCTGATCTACGGCTTCATCACCCCGACCGCGCCGATCGCCAAGGCCTGGGCGGCCGGCGGCGAGTACCGCAACGACCTGACGGCGCGCGAGTACGCCAGGCTGATCGCCAAGCTGCCGCTGAAGGCCGAGCCGGGCACGGCCTGGAACTATTCGCACTCGACCGACGTGCTGGGGGCGGTGGTCGAGGTGGCCGGCGGCAAGACGCTGGACGTGCTGATCAAGGAGCGGGTGACCGGCCCGCTGGGCATGACCGACACCGCCTTCTGGCAGCCGGAGGCCAAGCGGGCGCGGTTCGCCGAGGCCAAGAACGACGGCGGCGGCGGGGTCTACTACGACTACGCTAAGCCCACGCCGTACCTGTCGGGCGGCGGCGGCCTGTCGTCGACCACCGAGGACTACCTGCGCTTCGTGCTGATGCTGGCCGGGGACGGCGAATACAAGGGCGTGCGGATCCTGAAGAAGGAGACGCTCATGCGGATGCGGCAGGACGAGACGACGCCGGAGATCCGCAAGGCCGGGCTGTTCTTCCCCGGCGCCGGAATGGGCTTCGGCCTGGGCTTCTCGCTGGTGCTGGACGACAAGCTGCAGCGGCCGGGGAACGGGACGTTCTCGTGGTGGGGCATCGCCGGCACCGAGTTCTGGGTCGACCCGAAGAACGACGTCTTCATGGTCTTCATGGTCCAGGCGCGGGAACTGGCGATGGAGTACCAGCGGAAGAACCGCGCCTGGATCTATGACGCGCTGGTGAAGTAGGCGGGCCCTACTTCACCACGTCGAGCACGGCCTGGGCGAAGGCGGCGGGCGCCTCCTGCGGCAGGTTGTGGCCGATGCCGCCGGTGATCAGGCGGTGCTCGTAGCGGCCGGTGAACTTGCCGCGGTAGGCCGCCGGGTCCGGATGGGGCGCGCCGTTGGCGTCGCCTTCCATCGTGATGGTCGGCACGCCGATCGTGGGGCCGGTGGCGAGGCGGGCCTCGATCGCATCGTAGCGCGGGTCGCCCTGAACCAGGCCCAGCCGCCAGCGGTAGTTGTGGATGGTGATGGCGACGTGGTCGGGGTTCTCGAAGGCCGCGGCCGAGCGATCGAAGGTCGCGTCGTCGAAGCGCCACTGGGGCGAGGCGGTGCGCCAGATCAGCTTGGCGAAGTCGTGCCGGTTCTTCTCGTAGCCCAGCCGGCCGCGCTCGGTGGCGAAGTAGAACTGGTACCACCACGACAGCTCAGCGGCCGGCGGCAGCGGCGCCTGGCCCGCCTGCTGGCTGCCGATCAGATAGCCGCTGACGGCGACCAGGGCCTGGACCCGCTCGGGCCAGAGGACGGCGGCGATGTCGGCGGTGCGCGCGCCCCAGTCGAAGCCCGCCAGCACGGCCTTCGGGATCTTCAGGGCGTCCATCAGGGCGATGACGTCGGCGGCGAGCGCGGCCGGCTGGCCGTTGCGGAAGGCGTCGGCCGAGCGGAAGCGGGTGGCGCCATAGCCGCGCAGGTAGGGCGCGTTCACCCGGCGGCCGGCGCGGGCCAGGATGGGGGCGACCTCGGCGAAGGCCCAGATGTCGTAGGGCCAGCCGTGCAGCAGGATCACCGGTTGGCCCGAGGCGGGGCCCATCTCCGCGTAGGCGACGCTGAGCTCGCCGGCATCGACCTGGCGCAGGGTCCAGCCGGGCTGGGCGGCGTCCGCGGCGTGGGCCGGGCGGGCCAGGGCGGCGAGCGGAGCCGAGGCGGCGAGCGGAGCCGAGGCGGCGAGGAAGGCCAGGCCGCGCATCAGGTCGCGGCGGTCCTGGCGGAGGGGTTCGCGGGTCATGGGGCGATCTCCGGGAGCTCGAAATGGATATCAGGCGGCGGCCGCGGGGTCGCGGGCCAGCAGCGCGGCCTGCACCAGGGCGGCGACGGCGCACGCGGCGGCTCCGATGGCGCCGGCGGCGGCGAGGGTGGCGAAGGTGGGACCAGCGGGCGCCAGGCCCGAGGCGAAGAAGCTGGTCAGGCCCAGGAAGTAGGCCGAAGCGTTGTTGAGCGGGGCGGCGTTGCGCAGGCTGAGCACCAGCACCACGACGCCGGCCACGGCGGCAGGCGTGGCGAGGCCGCCGAGCGCGGGGGTGAGGGCCGCGATGGCGAGCTGCGTGCCGACCCCGAAGGCCAGGCCCAGCAGGAAACACCCGAGGTTGGCGGCGCCCCCGCGCAGGGACGGGCCGGCGAGGCCGAAGGCGATCCAGCCCAGGAACATGGCCGGCGCGGACAGCATCACGGCGTTGGTCCCGAAGGTGGCGACGCCGGCGACGGCGGCCACGCCCAGCGAGACGGCGTGGAACTGGAAGGACGGCGGGTTGGCGGCGGTCATGTCTGGCTCCATTTGCTCAATATCGATTTACTCGGTAGCGAACGAATAGGAGCACTGGCGAACGTCTGTCAATGCCGATTTGATCGGTAGCGAATTATTTTGCGGCGCGCGCGCCTTCCCTCACATCGCCTACCCTCTCGAGCCCTTTGGAGGGGTCATGGCGAGCATGACCGGGAAGGCCTCTAGCCAAGCGCGGGTTATCAGCGTTCACTGTCGCAAAGACGACGGAGGAACGACCATGGCCGACGGCAATGCGCTGATGAGCAAGGACCAGGCGCGGGCGGAGGCCTATTCGCTGCCGATCGAGAAGCTGAACCCGGCGCAGCCCGAGCTGTTCCAGGCCGACGCCATGTGGCCGATCTTCGAGCGGCTGCGGGCCGAGGACCCGGTGCACTACTGCGAGGAGCACGAGTTCGGGCCGTATTGGTCGATCACCAAGTACAACGACATCATGGCCATCGACACGGACCACAACCGGTTCTCGTCGGACTTCATGAAGGGCGGCATCACCATCGCGGGCGGCCAGGCCAACATGGACCCGCTACCGATGTTCATCGCCATGGACCCGCCGAAGCATGACGTGCAGCGCAAGGCGGTGAGCCCGGCCGTGGCGCCGCCGGCGCTGGCCGCCATGGCCCCGGAGATCCGCGAGCGGGCCGGCATGATCCTGGACAACCTGCCGATCGGCGAGGAGTTCGACTGGGTCGACCTGGTGTCGAAGGAACTGACGGCGATGACGCTGGCGACGCTGTTCGGCGCGCCGCAGAAGGACCGCCGGCAGATCACCTACTGGTCGGACGTGGTCACCGCCGTGCCGACTCCGGGCGGGCTGGTGGAGTCCATCGAGCAGAAGATGGCGATCTTCGGCGAGTACCACGCCTATTTCACGGGCCTGTGGAACGAGAAGGTCAACGCCGCCCCGACGTCGGACATGATCTCGATGCTGGCCCACCACCCGGCCACGCGGACCATGGAGCCGCGCGAGTACTTCGGGAACGTGGTGCTGCTGACCGTGGGCGGCAACGACACGACGCGGAACACGATCTCGGGCTCGATCCTGGCGCTGAACCAGAACCCGGACCAGTACGACAAGCTGCGGGCCAACCCCGAGCTGATCCCTTCGATGGTCTCCGAGACCATCCGCTGGCAGACGCCGCTGGCCCACATGCGCCGCACGGCCACCGAGGACGCGGAGTTCCAGGGCAAGACCATCAAGAAGGGCGACAAGGTGGTCATGTGGTACGTCTCGGGCAACCGCGACGACGAGGTGATCGAGCGGCCCAACGACTACATCATCGACCGCGAGCGGCCCCGGCAGCACATCTCGTTCGGCTTCGGCATCCACCGCTGCGTGGGCAACCGCCTGGCCGAGCTGCAGCTCCAGATCATCTGGGAAGAAATCCTGAAGCGGTTCCCGGAAGTGAAGGTGGTCGGCGAGCCGAAGCGCTCGTTCTCGACCTTCGTGAAGGGCTACGAGACCCTGCCGGTGGTGATCCCGCGGCGGGCGTAGCATTCTCGCCGGGCGATGCCCCGCGCGCCGCAGGCGCTGTCGTGTTTGACCACGGATTGCGCGGATGGCGCCGAGCCAATCCGTGGTCATCCGTGAAATCCGCGGTTCCACTAAGGCGGCGCTGTCGCGCCACCGCGGCTGAATGGCCCGCGCGACCTAAGTCAGGGCCAGGTCGAAGCCGTATTCATGGAAGCCGGTTTCGCGAGTCCAGCCGAGCCGTTCGTAGAGGGCCTGGGCGGGGGTGTTGTCGACGGCAGTCTGGAGGACGAGGCCCGCGGCGCCTTCTTCCCTCGCGTGGGTGACGGCGGCGCGGACCAGGGCCTCGCCGGCGCCGGAGCGGCGGCGGGCGGGGTCGACGTAGAGGTCGTTGAGGATCACGACGCGCGCCGTGCGCACCGACGAGAACGACGGATAGAGCTGGGTGAAGCCCACCGCGTCGTCGCCGTCGAAGGCCATGAGCACCACCGACTCGCCGCGGTCCAGCCGCTCGGCCAGGAACAGGCGCGCCCGGGCGAGGTCGGACGGCTGGCCGTAGAACTGACGGTAGCGGTCGAACAGCGGCACAAGGTCGGCGAGGTCGAGGACGCCGGCGTGGCGGACGATCATGCGCGGGCCGTCCGCGCGTAGCGCATCACCCAATTGGTCTCCCACGTCCGGCCGGCATCGGGAGAGAAAGCCTGCTCCCACTGGGCGAGGCCGTCCGAGATGGAGGTGAAGCGCCCGCGGACCTTGATCGGCTTTCCCTCGAACGTGTCGTCCGAGAAGAAGTCGCCGACCTTGCCGTCGAAGCGGCCGACCCCGGGGGCCTCCAGGCTGTGGGGGGCGCCCGAAGCCAGGTACCAGTCGGCCCAGAGGCCGGTCTTGGCGTCGTAGGCGCGCAGGCCCATGCCGTTGGTGGGGCCCGTCTCGCGCACGGCGGCGCTCTCGTTGAGGTTCACGATCCCGCCGAGCAGCGACTGGCAGCGCGTGGTCCCCTTGAATTCCTCCCAGTCGTTCGAGCCGGCCAGGCGCTTGCGCAGGCGACGGTGATGAACGTCCCAGGTCCCGACGAAGAAGTCGAAGTCGTGAAGGCCCGACGCCGAGGGCTGGGCGGCGGCAGGGGCCGCGGCCGGGACGGCCGCGGCGAGCAACGCCAGCTGCAGAAGCCGGCGGCGGTCGGTCTGGTCGGTCATGGGCGCTTGGCTCCCGGGCGGGCGAAGTCGGTGATCCAGTTGGTCTCCCAGGTCTTGCCGCCGTCGGCGGAGAAGGCCTGTTCCCAGCGTGCGGTCGCGGGCGTGGGGCGGGTCCAGGTGACGCGCACCTTGATGGCGCGCCCCTCGAAGGTATCGTCCGAGACGAAGACGCCGACGCCGTCCCCGAAGCGGCCGCGGATGGGCCGGCCCAGCCCCGCGACCGGATCGCGACCGTCCAGCCACCAGACCAGCCAGTCGCCCGTCTTGCCGTCGTAGGCGCGCAGGCTGACGCCGCGCACGGTCCCGCCCGGCATGTCGAAGACGTTGTCGCCCGAGTTGCCCCAGCCGCCGAGGACCGGCCGCTGGGTGACCGTGCCGCCGTAGGTGATCCACTCGGTGCTGCCGGCGAGGCGCGCCTTGAGGCGGCGGTGGCTGGCGACCCAGTCGCCCATGAGGAAGTCGAAGTCGTGCAGATGGGCGAGGTCGGGCGCGGCGGCCGGGGCCGGCGGCGCCTGGGCCAGCGACGACGCGGGCGCCGCCGCGGCCAGGATCGCGACGGCGAGGAACAGGGGTTTCATGGCGGCGGTTGTCGCCGCCCGCGCGCGCGCCGACGAGGGCCAATCCCAGCGAACTGCAGGGCGCCAATCGCGGACTTGAGACCGTTGGCCGGGTCGCGCACAACGGCGCGATGAGCGGTGTCCTGGAGCTGGGGTTGAAGCTGCCCGCGCCGGGCTCGCGGCACGTGCGGCGCGAGCTGCACGCCCAGTTGCGCGAGGCGATCCTGGACGGGCGGCTGACGGCGGGGCTGCAGCTGCCGGCGAGCCGGGCGCTGGCGGCCGATCTCGGCCTGTCGCGCAACACGGTCACGGCGGTCTACGACACCCTGCTGGGCGAGGGGCTGATCGAGGGGCGGCAGGGCGCCGGCACGTTCGTGGCGGCCGCGGCGCGGATCCCGGCCGGCGCGCGGCCGGCGGCCGGGGCGGCCGTGCGGTTCGACCTCCGGCCGGGGCTGCCGGACAGTTCAGGCTTCCCGTTCGACGTGTGGGGGCGGCTGAGCGGGCGGGCGCTACGCCAGTTCGCCCGCGCACCGTCGGGATATCGCGAACCGGCAGGGCATCCGGCCCTGCGCGAGGCGATCGCCGGCCACCTGTCGTTCGCCCGCGGGCTGGCGTGCCGGGCCGAGGACATCGTGGTGACGGTGGGCGCCCAACAGGCGTTCGACCTGATCGCGCGGACAGCGGCGGGGCGCGTCGTGGCGGTGGAGGACCCGGGCTATCCCGCCACGCGGGCGGCGTTCGCAGCGGCAGGGGCGCAGGTGCGGGCCGTGGCGGCAGACGCCGAGGGGCTGGTGGTGGACGCCCTGCCCGCCGATGCGGCGGTCGTCTGCGTGACGCCGGCGCAGCAGTTCCCGATGGGCGCGGCGATGTCGGAGGCCAGGCGGGCGGCGCTGCTGCACTTCGCCCGGCGGACCGGGGCGCTGATCGTCGAGGACGACTATGGAGGCGAGTTCCGGTTCGAAGGGCCGGCGCGGCCGCCGCTGTTCGCGCAGGGCGCCGGCCGCGTGGCCTATGTGGGGACGTTCTCGCAGAGCCTGCTGCCGGCGCTGCGGATCGGCTTCGTCGTCGCCCCTTCGTCCTTGCGCGAGGCCCTGGCCGAGGCCCGGGCGCTGAGCGACTGGCACGGGCCGGCGATCGAGCACGCCACGCTGGCGGCCTTCATCGCCGAGGGACACCTGGCGCGGCATGTGCGGCGGATGCGGAAGGTCTATGCGCGGCGGCGCTCGACGATGCTGACGGCGCTGGCGCGATGCGAGGCGCTTGAGGTGGCGCCGGGCGGGGCGGGCCTACACGTGACGGCGTTGCTGAAGCACGGCGATGCGGCGGAGGTCGCCGAGCGGGCGCTGACGGCGGGCGTGAGGGTGGAGACGCTGGCGCCGTTCGCAGCCGAGCGCGCCGCGCCGCAGGGGTTTGCACTGGGCTACGGGCTGATCGGGGCGGAGGAGATCGAAGGGGCGATGGCGGTGCTGGCCGGGGCGATCGAATAGCTCGGCGCACACCCCGATCCGTCATCCCGGCCGGAGGTTCGAAGAGCCGCAGAGCCGGGACCCAGGAGGGACGCAGCGCAGGCGGCCCTGGGTCCCGGCTCACCCCTGCGCGGCGGCCGGGATGACAGAGCTCTTCTGGAGCGCCGGACTTACTTCGCGCCGGCGATGTAGGCGTCGACGCGGGTTTCGAGGACATCCAGCGGCAGGGCGCCGGCGGCCAGCACGACCTCATGGAAGGCGCGGATGTCGAACTTCGGGCCCAGCGCCTTCTCGGCCTTGGCGCGCAGCTCAGAGATCTTGAGCTGGCCCACCTTGTAGCTGGTGGCCTGGCCGGGCGTGGTGAAGTAGCGGTCGACCTCGCGGACCACGTCCAGGTCGGAGTTCAGCGTATTGGCCTTCATGTAGGCGATGGCCTGGTCGCGGCTCCAGTGCTTGGAATGGATGCCCGTGTCGAGGACCAGGCGCACGGCGCGCCAGATCTCCAGGCTGAGGCGGCCGAAGTCGTCGTAGGGGTCCTGGTAGAAGCCGGCTTCCTTGCCCAGCTTCTCGGAATAGAGGCCCCAGCCCTCGGTGTAGGCGCCGTAGTACGAGAACCGGCGGAACATCGGCAGGTCGGTCTGCTCCTGGGCGCGGGCGATCTGGAAGTGATGGCCTGGCGCGCCCTCGTGGTAGGCGATGGCCGGAAGCTGGACCTTCTGGACCTGGGTCATGTCGGCGAGGTTCACGTAGAAGATGCCCGGCCGGGAGCCGTCGGGGGCGCCTTGGTTGTAGAAGGCGGTCGAGGCGGTCTTCTCGCGGTAGGGCTCGACCGCGCGGACCTCCAGGGCCTGTTTCGGCAGGGTGGAGAACTGCTTGTCGGCCACGGCCATGTAGTCGGCGATGATCTTCTTGGCGTCGGCCAGGTACTGCTGCTTGCCGGCGTCGGTGTTGGGATAGTGTGTCTTCGGATCGGTGCGGACGAAGGCGAAGAACTCGTCCAGCGTGCCCTTGAAACCGACCTTCTGCTTGATCGTCTCCATCTCGGCGCGGATGCGGGCGACCTCGTTCAGGCCCGTCTGGTGGATCTGGTCGGGAGTCAGCTTGGTGGTCGTGAAGAACGCCACCTGGTCGGCGTAGAAGGCGTCGCCCTGCGGCAGGGCCCAGACGCCGTTCACAGCCGTGGCCTTTTTCTGCATGCCCTGGAGCGAGGCGATGTAGCGGTCGTAGCCGCGCTTCCACTCGCCCTTCAGGGCCGCCTCGCCGGCGGCCAGCAGCTTCTGCTTCGTGGCCTCGTCGGCCTGGAGCTTGCCGACCTTGGCCTTGAAGTCGGCCCACAGCGGGTGGTCGGCGCCGCCGTCGAAGGGCGCGCCCTTGATCTGGGTCTGGGCGTCGGGGATCACGCGGCCGAACACGAAGGCCGGGGGAAGGAAGCCCTTGGCGGTGCGCTGGTCGATGTCGTCGGAGACTTCCTTGGCCACCCGCTCGACGGCCTTCAGGCGCGCCACATAGGCCTCGGCGTCGGCGACGCTGTCGACGCGGTGGGCGTTGACCATCATCACCGGCAGGTTGTCGAGCGCGCTGCCCGTGGAGGAGACGGCGTAGGCCTGCCAGTACCACTTCATGAACATGCGCTGGGTGGCGACGTTGCGCTCGAAGAGGTCGTAGGAGAGCTGCGAGCTGGGCGACAGCTTCGCGCGGTCGAAGTCCTTCTTCATGCGGGCGAGCTGGGCCTCGGAGACGGCGAGGCCCTTGCGCTGGCCGGCCTCGGTGTAGTCGCCGAGCTCGGCGTAGCGCTCCTTCATGCCGAGCTGGGTCAGCGTCTCGGGGCTGAGCCGGGCGCTCTCGAGGAAGGCGTCCTGGAAGAAGGCGGCGAGGCGCGCGTCCTCGGACTGGGCGACGGCGGCGGGCTTGGCGGCCGGAGCCTGGGCGAGCGCGGGCGCGGCGGCGAGCATGGCGACGCTGAGCGCCACGACGGAGCAGGCGGTGCGGAACATGTAACCCCTCGAAGATCCTGTGACGCGAGGAGTAGGGCCGGGCCGCGCAGGGCCGAAATGAATTTTCCCTAATCTACGAAGCCGGCCACATGGTTCAGCCGCGACCAGCTCCGCCGATGGGCCGGGGCGGACTCGGGCGTTGCGCCCGGCGCAAGATCGTGCCGCCAGCGCGCCTCGGCGGCGTCGGCCTCGACCCAGCAACGGGCGATGGCGTCGTCGAGGCCGCCAGTCGCGAAGGCCTCGTCCATGCGGGCCTGGAAGCTCGCCTCCAGCGCGTCGCGCTCGGAGGCGATGGCGGCGAGCGCGGGCGTGAAGTCGGCCAGCATCGCGCGGTGCAGGCGCTCGTGCGTCCACCAACGCGTGGCGGGGTCGGCCTGGTCGGTCGGCGTGGGGCCGAAGGGCGGGACGGCGGCGCCGAAGACGAACGGCTTGAAGACGCTGGTGCAGGGGCCGGAACTGCCGGTCACCCAATGGACCGTGCGGCCGGGCGCGAGCTCGCTGACCAGGGAGGCCACCGACTGGCTGCGGCGCGGACCGGCGGAGGCGTGCATGCAGATCGTGCGGTTCCGCGTATTGGCCGGCGTCCAGTCGGGGGCGTCGCCGTGGTCGCGCAGGATGGCCATCATGGCGGCGGGCGTGAGCGCGGGGGCGGCGCGGTCCAGGAGCGCCTGGCCCCTGGCGCAGCGGCCGCGGCCGAAGCTGACGGCGTCGCGGGCCTCGTCGATCAGGCTGGCGGCGACGTCGTAGCGCGCGCCGCGGCCGAGGTCGGGACTGAGGCCGTCGTAGTCCGCGCCGATGGAGTAGGCGTTGGACAGCGCCCGCTGTCCCCTCACCTGCTTCCAGACCCACGACCGGCCGGCGGTCTCCAGCACATGGGCCTCGGCCGGGTCGGCGATGATGAAGCCGTTGTTGTAGTAGAACCGTCCAAGGTGGCCACAGTCGCCGCCCTGGCCGTGGCGCTCCAGCAGATCGATGATCACGTCGCGGGCCTCGGCCGCCGTGGCGGCGCGCTCCAGGCCCAGGCGGACCAGGTCCATGCCGATCAGGGCGCGGCGACGCTGGGCCGGGATCCTGGCGTGAAGGGCCTCGTTGCCGACGACCACGCCGTGTTCGTTGGCGCCCATCTCGGCGCCCCACATCCAGAACGGCCGGCTGAGCAGCACCGCGTGGGTGCGCGCGACGTCGGGGATCGAGACGTAGGTGAGCCGCAGCGGCCGGCCGGCGGCGCCCTCGCGCGGCGGGTGGAATTCCAGCGCCTGGGCCTCGTTGCGTTCGCGGTCGCTGTTCTTGGCGAAGAGGCCCGCGCCCCGGGCCGTCGAGGCGGCGAGCGCGGCCAGGGTGTCGCACATCAGGCGGGCTCGCCGGCGGCGACGGCGTCGCGCAGCGCCTGGACCTGGTCGTTGAGCGCCATGATCTGCGCGACCGTCAGGCCCGAACGCCGGAGCAGGGTGTCGGTGAGGCAGGCGGTGTCGACGCGGATATCCCGCCCCTTGTCGGTCAGCCGCACCTGGACCTGGCGCTCGTCGTCGGGATTGCGCTGGCGGGTGAGGAAGCCCGCCTGTTCCAGCCGCTTGACCAGCGGCGTGATGGTGCTGGGCTCCAGCGACAGGCGCTCGGCGATGGCGCCTATGGTCTGGCCGTCGGCCTCCCACAGCGCGCTCAGCACCAGGTATTGCGGATAGGTCAGGCCCAGGTCGTCGAGCATCGGCTTGTACGCCCGGCCGATGGCGAGCGTCGCGCCGTAGAGCGAAAAGCAGAGTTGGCCGTCCAGCGGGACGAGTTGCGGCGTGGTCATCGGGGCCTTCCTGCAGCGGCGTCGCCGAGGGCGTTCCGCTGTCGTTCTCACAAAAATATATATCGCGATAATTTTTATCTGGACAAGCCCGGATCGAGAAGGCATCTAATGATTATCGCGATAAACATTATTGCAACATCATAAAACGGAGACACCAGATGACCCAGTTCCGCAAGCTGCTCGCCGCTTCCACCGTCGCCCTGGCGACCATCGCCGGCGCCGCCCAGGCCGCCCCCGCCGGGCCGGTCAAGAACGTCGTGCTGGTGCACGGCGCCTTCGTCGACGGCTCGGGCTGGGCCGACGTCTACAAGCTGCTGGCCGCCGACGGGTACAAGGTGACGGTCGTGCAGAACCAGACGGCCTCGCTGGCCGACGACGTGGCCATCACCCGCCGCGCGCTGGCGGCGCAGGACGGCCCGGCGATCCTGGTCGGCCACTCGTACGGCGGCGTGGTGATCAGCGAGGCCGGGACGAACGACAAGGTGAAGGGGTTGGTCTACGTGGCCGCCTTCGCGCCGGAAGCCGGCGAGTCGGTCGCCTCGCTGATCGCCAACCCGGCGCCGGGCGCGCCCGTGCCGCCGATCCTGCCGCCGCAGGACGGGTTCGCCATCGTCGACAAGGCCAAGTTCCACACCGCCTTCGCCGCCGACGTGCCCGCCGCGACGGCCGCCTTCATGGCCGACTCGCAGACGCCGTTCGGCGTGCCGGCGATCACCGGCGCGGTGACCGCGCCGGCGTGGAAGGTGAAGCCTTCGTGGTACGTGGTCGCCGACAGCGACAAGATGATCCCGCCGGCCGCGCAACGCGCCATGGCCGCCCGGGCGGGCGCCAAGGTCAGCGAAGCCCACGGCAGCCACGCGATCTACGTCTCGCAGCCGAGGGCGGTGGCCGCGGTGATCGAACAGGCCGCCCAGGCGGCGGGGAAGTAGGCTCATCCTCGTGGAACGTCATGGCCCGGCTTGTCCGGGCCACCCATGATCGCAGGCGTCGCCGGGAAACCCGGCGGCGCCGCTTTCATTTTCCGGACCGCGGAGATCATGGGTCGCCCGGACACGTCGGGCGATGACGAGCGGGGAAGACGAGTGAGCTCAGCTCGCCTTGCAGGCCTTGATGTCCAGCGGCTTCGGGCGCTTTTCGGGCGCTTCGAAGATGGCGAGGTAGCCCACGCCGCCGGCCATGGGGGCCGAGCTGAGCTGCCTGTAGCCCACCGCCTCGAACTCGCACTTGAGCTGGGCCGGCGACATGCCGTGGTTGGAGACCGCGCGGTCCAGGTCGATGACGCCGACGCGCGCGCCGGGCTTCAGCGCCGAGGCCAGGTTCCAGAGCAGGGCGTAGGGGTTCTCGACCTCGTGGTACATGTGGACCAAGACGGCCCGGTCGATGGACTTCGGCGGCAGTTTCGGATCGTCGGGCGTGCCCACGACGATGCGGATGTTGGCGAGCTTGCGCCGCTCGGCCTCGCGGCGCAGGCCCGAGATGTAGGCCTCCACGATGTCCTCGGCGTAGACCACGCCGGTCGGCCCGACCGCCGGCGAAAGGCGCAGGGTGTGATAGCCCGAGCCCGCGCCGATGTCGGCGACCTTCATGCCGGGCGCGATCTCCAGGCCGCGGATGAGCTGGCCCGACTCGTCGGCGGCGTCGCGGTCGGGGCCGCTGGACCACTCGGGCGCGACGATGCCGGCCACGGGACGGTCGGGAAGCGGGAAGCCGCCGGGCGCGCGCGGCGCGGCCTCTGCGGGACGGCTGGCCGGCGTGGGCGAGCACGCGGCCAGGACCGCGCAGGCCAGGAAGACAGGACTGAAACGCATCAGCCTCTTTCCAGCCTGAAATGGCGGCGAACGCCAGCCCCCTCGCGACAGGCGGCGCTCGTGCGCGAGGCGGATCATCGACCCAGGTGAAACGGAACGGGAACGTGTTATAGGCGAGACATGGCCGATACCGCGGGCGCGCCCGCAGACCTGCTGCCGGAGCGGTTCCGGGCCTGGTTCGCCAGGCGCGGCTGGTCGGCGCGCACCCACCAGCTGGAGATGGTGGCCAAAGGGCGCGAGGGCCGCGACGCGCTGCTGATCGCGCCGACCGGCGGCGGCAAGACCCTGGCCGGCTTCCTGCCCAGCCTGATCGAGCTCTCGGAACGGCCGCCGGCGAACAGTCCGAGGGGGCTGCACACCATCTACATCTCGCCACTGAAGGCGCTGGCGGTGGACGTGGAGCGCAACCTGAACACGCCCATCCTGGAGATGGGGCTGAACGTGGTGGCCGAGAGCCGCACGGGCGACACCGGCATCGCGCGGCGGCAGCGCCAGCGGGTGAAGCCGCCGGACATCCTGCTGACGACGCCCGAACAGCTAGCGCTGCTCTGCGCCTGGGAAGGGGCCAGGCTGTATTTCGAGGACCTGCGCTGCGTGATCCTGGACGAGATCCACACGCTGCATTCGTCGAAGCGCGGCGACCTCTTGGCGCTGGACCTGGCGCGGCTGCAGCGGCTCGCGCCGAACATGCGCCGCGTGGGGCTGTCGGCGACGGTGGACGATCCGGCGGTGATCACGAACTGGATGGCGTCGCACGTTCCTCCCCCGCAGGGGGAGGTGGCGGCGGAGCCGACGGAGGGGGCTTCCTCTCCGGCGGTCGTCGTGGCGGAAGCCCCCCCCACCGCTTCGCGGTCCCCCTCCCCCTACAAGGGAGGAACAAGCAGCATCGCCCTCGTCCGGGGGCCGCCGGGCGCCGAGCCGGTGGTGGACATGCTGCTCAGCGAGGGCCGCGTGCCGTGGGCGGGGCATACGGCGCAGCATGCGATGCAAGAGGTCTACGACGTCATCCGGCGGTCGAAGACGGCGCTCGTCTTCGTCAACACGCGCTTCCAGGCCGAGTTCGCGTTCCAGGAGCTGTGGCGGCTGAACGACGACAGCCTGCCGATCGCCCTGCACCACGGCAGCCTGGCCGCCGAGCAGCGGCGCAAGGTGGAGGCGGCGATGGCGCGGGGCGAGCTGCGGGCCGTGGTCTGCACCTCGACCCTGGACCTGGGGATCGACTGGGGCGACGTGGACCTGGTGATCCAGCTGGCCAGCCCCAAGGGCGCGTCACGGATGGTGCAGCGGATCGGCCGGGCCAACCACCGGCTGGACGAACCTTCGCGGGCGCTGTTCGTGCCGGCGAACCGCTTCGAGATGCTGGAGTGCCAGGCCGCCCGCGAGGCCATCGCCGAGAACCGGTTGGACGGCGACCCGCCGCGGACCGGCGCGCTGGACGTGCTGGCGCAGCACGTCATGGGCTGCGCGGTCTCGGAGCCGTTCGACATGCTGGACCTCTATGAGGAGGTGCGCTCGGCGGGACCCTATCGCGACCTGCCCTGGGAGGACTTCGAGGCTGTGGTCGATTTCGTCTCGACCGGCGGCTACGCGCTCAAGACCTACGACCGTTTCCGACGCATCATCCAGCTACCCGATGGGCGCTGGAAGGTCAGGGACCAGAACGTGGCGCAGCGGCATCGACTGAACGTGGGGGCGATCGTGAGCCCCGCCATGCTGGCGGTGCGGATCGCCATGCGCGGCGGCCGGGGCGGCCGCAAGATCGGCGAGGTCGAGGAGGGCATGCTGGAGATGCTCGACCCCGGCGACACCTTCGTGTTCGCCGGCCAGGTCTGGGAGCTGATGGGCGTGACCAACCTGGACGTCCTGGTGCGGCCGGCCAACCACAAGGACCCGAAGATGCCGTCGTGGGGCGGCTCGAAGTTCGCGCTGTCCACCTACCTGGCCAAGCGCGTGCGCCAACTGATGTTCGACGAGAGCCACTGGAAGGTGCTGCCCACCGACGTGCGCGAGTGGCTGGAGATGCAGAAGGACCGGTCGCGGATCGTGGCCGAGGACGAGATGCTGCTGGAGACCTTCCCGCGCGGGAAGCGCAACTTCATGGTGGTCTATCCCTTCGAAGGTCGCCTCGCGCACACGACGCTGGCCATGCTGCTGACGAAGCGCCTGGAGCGGCTGGGGATCGGGCCGCTGGGCTTCGTCTGCAACGACTACGCCATGGCGATCTGGGCGCTGAACCCGATGGACCAGCTCGACTACGACGAGCTGTTCGCTGAGGACATGCTGGGCGACGACCTGGAGGCCTGGCTGCACGAGAGCTTCATGATGAAGCGCGCCTTCAAGGGATGCGCGATCATCGCCGGCCTGATCGAGAAGCGGTTCCCTGGCGAACAGCAGAAGACGGGGCGGCAGATCACCTTCTCCACCGACCTGATCTACGACGTGCTGCGCCGGCACGAGCCGGACCACCTGCTGCTGCGCTGCGCGCGGGCCGATGCGGCGACCGGCCTCATCGACGTGGCGCGGCTGGGCGACATGCTGAGCCGGATCCGCGGCCGCATCCGCCATGCGCCGCTGGACCACCTGAGCCCCTTCTCGGTGCCGATCCTGCTGGAGATCGGCAAGGAGCGCTCGCCCGGCCAGGCCGGCGAGATGATCCTGGCCGAGGCCGAAGACGACCTGATCGCAGAGGCGATGTTGTGAGTGAGCTGAGCGAGTCCGCCGTTGTTCCTCCCCCGCAAGGGGAGGCGCCGGCGCAGCCGACGGAGGGGGCTTCCTCGTTGGCCTTCGTGGAGGAAGCCCCCTCCACCGCTTCGCGGTCCCCCTCCCCCGGCGGGGGAGGAACCGAGTATCGCTACGCCTTCGCCGCCGCCGAATGTGGGGGGCTGGCGATGCGCGTGCGCGGCGCGGAGGCGACCTTCCGCTGCTCCGGGGCGCTGTGGCTGGCGGGCGAGCGGATGCTGGTGGTGGCCGACCTGCATCTGGAGAAGGGGTCGAGCTACGCCGCGCGCGGCCAGATGCTGCCGCCCTACGACACGCGCGAGACTCTGGGGCGGCTGGAGGCCGAGGCAGCGGCGCTCCGCCCAGAGGTGGTGGTGCTGCTGGGCGACACCTTCCACGACCGCAAGTCGGAGGACCGGCTGGCCGGCGACGACGCGGACCGGCTCCGCGCGCTGGCCGCGGGGCGGACACTGGTGTGGGTGGTCGGCAACCACGACGCCGACGGGCCGCAGCGACTGCCGGGCGAGACGGTGGACGAAATCGCGGTGGCGGGCTTGATCCTGCGCCACGAGCCGCAGGCCGGGTTCCAGCCCGGCGAGGTGGCGGGTCACCTGCATCCGGCGGCCAAGGTGCGGGCGCCGCGCGGGACGGTGCGGCGGCGCTGCTTCGTCACTGACGGCGAACGGGTGATCCTGCCGGCGTTCGGGGCCTATGCCGGCGGGCTGAACGTGCGCGATCCGGCGTTCGCCGGCATGTTCACGCGGCCGCCGCTGGCCGGGGCGCTGGGCGCGGCCCGCGTGCGGGCGGTGGGCTGGCGGCAGCTGGCAGGGGACTAGCCATGATCAACGGCGCGCACGTCATCATCTATTCGACCGACGCCGAGGCCGACCGGGCGTTCTTCCGCGACGTGCTGAAGTTCCCGCATGTGGATGTCGGCCACGGCTGGCTGATCTTCCGCCTGCCGGACAGCGAGCTGGCGGTGCATCCGGGCGACACCGGCGACAGCCACGAGCTCTACCTGATGTGCGACGACCTGGCGGCGACCATGGCCGAGCTGGCGGCGGCAGGCGTCAACTGCGAGACGCCCGAGGGCCTGGGCTGGGGGACGCGCACACGCCTGACGCTGCCCGGTGGCGGCAAGCTCGCCATCTACCAACCTTGGCACGCGCGACCCTAAAGGGGCGGAAAAGGCTCCGCCCGACCGCGCGTGCAGGGGGACAGGTCGCAGACGCGGTCGGGCGGCCGTGGGGATCGCTAGACGGGATCAGCGGCCCACAGGTGACGCCGGCGCAGCCCGACGCCGGCAAGGCCGAAGCCCAGGATCATCAGCGCCCAGGTCGCCGGCTCGGGCACGGCGGCGATGTTGGCGTTATCGGGCGCGAAATCGCTGATCTGGTTGTTGTTGCCCGTGCCGTTCCGCGGCCAGAGGTTGAAACCGTAGTCGGTGGGGGCGAAGCCGGTGGACGGCAGGAAGGCCAGCGGCACGACCAGGCTGAAGCTGTTGCCCGAGATCGTGGCGGTCATGTTGTTTCCGCTGACGGCGGCGGCGCCGGTCTTCTGGATCACGATGGCCTGGTTGAAGATCACGTTCGGCGCGCCGATGCCGGCGAACGGCCGGATCGTCCCCGTGCCCGTGTTGGCCCCGATGACGTACAGGCCGGCGCGCGCCGGATTGATGTCGCCGGCGAAGCTGGCGTTGAAGTTGAAGGCCTGCGCGACGGCGTCGTAGTCGACGCGGAAGAAGGTGACGTCGAGGTCGGCGTCGAGCGACGGCGTGCCCGCGTAGCTGGGCAGGAAGTCGCCCGTGGCGTCGACGACGGCGGTGGCGTGCGCCTGGCCGGCGGCGAGGGCGAGCACGGCGGTGGCGGCAAGCAGAACGGGACGCATCGGAGGCTCCTGGCACGGTGGGATGCTGGGACGAGCCGGCCTGTCCGGTCGCCGAGGATTGATGCCGGGCGCGGCCGAAAAGGTTCATGGTGAAAAAAGAAGTCGGGAGCTTTGAACCGACCGGCCCGCCGGCGGCATAGACGGGGCGAGTGCGAAGGAGGCCCATGCTCGAGAGGGGCGGCCAGGTCAGCGACGAGCGCAGCGGGACGACCGTCCCGCTGGCGCTGGACGAGGCGCGCCTGCTCGCCCGGATCGCCACGCGCGACCTGCGCGCGTTCGAGCAGCTCTATCGCATCTACCACCCCAGGCTGACGCGGTTCCTGTCCAACCTGCTGCGCCGGCCGCAGTTGGTGGAGGAGGCGCTGAACGACACGCTGATGGTCGTCTGGAAGCGGCCCGAGGCCTACAACGCGACCAGCAAGGTCTCGACCTGGATCTTCGCCATCGCCTACCGCACGGCGCTGAAGGCCCGCTCGCGCGCGGACGAGCCGGTGGAGGACCCGCAGGCCGAGCAGCGGCCCAGCTTGGAACTGGGGCCCGAGCAGGAGATCAGCCAGCGGCAGACGCAGGCGATACTGTTCAGCGCCATGAGCCAGCTGTCGCCCGAGCATCGGGCGGTGGTGGACCTGACCTATTTCCACGAGGCCGGCTATCGCGAGATCGCCGAGATTCTCGACTGCCCCGTCGGCACGGTGAAGAGCCGTATGATGCACGCCCGCCAGAGGTTGAAGGGGCTGTTGGCCGGCCGACTGGGACTGGAGGAGCAATGAGGCCCGAGGAACGGGGGGTTCCACATGGAGCGTGACGAGCATCGCGAGGCGCAGGACCTGATGCCCTGGTTCGTGAGCGGCCGGCTCGAGCCGGCCGAGCGCGCGCGGGTGCAGGCGCACGTGGACGGCTGCGCCGAGTGCCAGGCCGACCTCAGGACCGAGGCGCGGCTGGAGGCCGAGGTGGCGCGGCTGCCGCTGGACGTGGAGCGCGGCTGGGCCGACATGCGCGCGCGGCTGGCGTCGGAGGACGCGGCACCCCCGGCGCGGCGGCCGGCCGTGGCGGCCTGGGCCGGGTGGGGCGTGGCCGCGGCGCTGGCGGTGACGGCGGGCGCGGCCTGGATCCCGCAGCTGAAGCCGCAGCCGGAGTATCATGTGCTGGGCGAGGCGCCCGCGGCTTCCCAGGCGGGGAACATCGTGGTGGTCTTCCTGCCCGACACCACGGAGCAGCGGATGCGCGAGGCGCTGAAGGCGAGCGAGGCGCGGCTGGCGGACGGCCCGACGGCGGCCAACGGCTATGTGCTGCGCGTGGCCCCCGAGAAGCGGTCGGCGGCGCTCGCGAAGCTGCGCGCGAACAAGGCGGTGGTGGTGGCCGAGCCGCTGGGCGGATCGTGATGGCCAGGCCGCGGCGCCTGATGCTCGCTGCGCTGGTCGCCTGGCTGTGCGCCGTGGGCGTGGCCTGGGCCGGGCGGCCGGACGACGCCGGCGGCCAGCAGGTGCTGGTGATGCTGCGGCTCGCGCCCGACCACTTCCGCGCGGGCTCCAGCTATGGCGGCGGCTACGGCGACGCGGCCTCGCGGGCGGCGCGACAGCGCACCGCCGACCGGCTGGCGCGCGAGCACGGGCTGGCGCGGGTGACGGACTGGCCGATGCCGCTGATCGGCGTGGACTGCTTCGTCATGCGCGCGCCGGAAGGCCGGACGGCGGCCGACGTGGCGCAGGAGCTGTCGCACGACCGGGCCGTGGCCTGGTCCGAGCCGATGCAGACCTATCGCGGGCTGGCGGCGCCGAACGATCCCCTCTTCCCACTGCAGCCCGCCGCCCAGGCGTGGAAGCTGGCGGAGCTTCGGGGGACGGCGACCGGACGGGGCGTGAAGGTGGCCGTGGTCGACAGCGCGGTGGACGCCGCCCATCCAGACCTGGCGGGACAGGTGGCGGCGCGCGGCGACTTCGTGATCGGCCATCCGGCGCAGGCCGAGGCGCACGGGACGGCGGTGGCCGGCGTGATCGCCGCCCTGGCCGACAACCGGCTGGGCGTGGCGGGCATCGCGCCGGGCGCAAAGCTGCTCGCCGCGCGGGCCTGCTGGCAGCGGAGCGCTGCCGAGACCACCTGCGATACGCTGAGCCTGGCCAAGGCCTTGAGCTTCGCCATCGAGCGCAACGCCCAGGTGATCAACCTGAGCCTGGGCGGGCCGCCAAACCTGTTGCTGGGGCGGCTGATCGACGTGGCGCTGGAGCGCGACGCGGTGGTGGTGGCGGCGGTCGATCCGGCGCTGCCGGGCGGCGGCTTCCCGGCCTCGTACAAAGGCGTGGTGGCGGTGACCAACGGCGGCGGCGGGCCGCCGGGCGCGATCTCGGCGCCGGGGCGCGACGTGCCGACCACCGAGCCGGGCGGCGGCTTCGGGCTGGTGAGCGGCAGTTCCTATTCGGCGGCCAGCGTGAGCGGGCTCTACGCCCTGGTGCGCGAGCGCAACCCGAAAGGCCGCCCCACCCTGCTGGCCGGCGCCGGCGGGGCCGTGGACGCCTGCGCGACGCTGAGGGCCTGCGGCGGGCGCATGCCGGTCGCCGCCCGCGTCGCGTCACCCGGGCGGTGAAGGCCGGCCTGATCGCGGCGCTCGTGCTCTCCGCCCCGACGGCGGCCTGGGCGCAGCTCAGCGGGACCGTGGGCGTAGCCAGCGACTACCGGCTGCGCGGCTTCTCCCTCACCGACGGGCGCGGCGTGGTCACCGCCAGCGCCAACTACGATGACGCCAGCGGGGTCTATGCGGGCGGCAGCGTGATCGGCCACGACCCGACGGGCCGCAGTCCGCGCGTGCTGGGCTACCAGGTCTATGCGGGCCTGGCGGGCCGGTTCGCCGGCGGTCCGGGCTGGGACGTCGGGGTCAGCCGGTTCGACTACCGCCCCTACTTCGACCGGGAATATTCGATCGACTACACCCAGGCCTATGTGGGCCTGTCGCAGGGGCCGGTGAGCGGCCGCATCTCGTTGGCGCCGGACTATCCGCGCAAGGGGGCCACGACGGCCTACGCCGAGCTCAACGGCGCGCTGCAGCCGGCCGATGGCTGGCGGGTGACCGGCCATGTGGGCGCCTTGCGCCGGTTCGGTTCGGCCCGCACGCCGCGCAGCCGCTACGACGTGGCCGTGGGCGTGGTGCGCGAACTGGGCCGCGCCGAGGCGTCGCTGACCTTCGTGGGGGCCACGCCGCGCCCGGACCCGCGCATGTCGTTCACCCGGCCCGGGCTAGTGGCCGGGCTCGCGGTGTTCTTCTAGCCTTCGATCACCGGGAAATGGGGCGCGGAGTCCCGGGGGGCCTTGCCCTGGAGGCGGGGGTCGTCGGCGATCTCGATCTTGCGGCGGAAGGGGACGAAGCCCGAGCGCATGTAGAAGGCCAGCGCGCCCTGGTGGTCGAGGGTGCAGGTGTGGACCCAGAAGCGGCGGATGGGGCGCGACCAGGCGAGGTCGATGGCCTGGTCCATCAGCCAGCGGCCGGCGCCCGTACCGACCAGGCCGGGCGAGACGCCGAAGAAGGCCAGCTCGCATTCGCCGTCGTCGCGGAAGTCGAGCTCCAGGATGCCGACGCCGCCTTCCCCTTCCAGCCGATAGACCTCGACCTTGGGATCGCGCACGACCTTCAGCAGCGCGTCTTCCGTGTAGGCCAGGCGCGAGAACCACAGCCAGTCGCGGCCCACCGCGCGATAGAGGTCGAGGTATTCCTCGGCGCCGACGTTCTGCAGGCGCACGAGACGGAACGGCGGCGTCTCGGGGACGGCCCGCTTCGGCGGCCGGGCGAACATCTGCAGCGAGGTCTCGATGTTGACGACCTTGGTGGGGTCGAGGTCGTGGTAGCCGTCGGCAAGCATCTTCGAACTCACTTGGAACAGTTGGGGCCGCGCAGGCTGAGGCACAGCCTGTCGCCGCCTGCCGGGATCTTGCCGGTCTTGTCCAGCACCCCGTCGAGCCGGAGGTTGGCGATCGAGGGGCCGTCGGCGGTGACCGTCACCCACATGATGTGGTCGAACGCGCCGGGCGCGTCGTTGTCGGCCCACTCGCCGCCGGTGGTGCCCAGGGTGATGTGGTCGGCGCCGTTCTTCTGCGCGTAGCTGTAGCGGTGCACGTGGCCATTCAGCAGGGTGTAGGGCCGCCCCTTCAGCGCCGCCTCGATGCGGTCGAGCCCGCCCGGCCCCTCGCGACGCCAGACCGGCTTGTGCATCAGCAGCACGACGTGACGCGCCTTGGGGTTGGCGGCGACGACCTTCTCGAAATAGGCCGACTGGGCCTCGCCCACCTCGCCCACCTTGGCCTCCATCAGCGAGGCGTAGGGCAGCGTGCGCGCCTTGGCGGCGTCGGTGTCGCGGGCGGCCAGGTACTCGGCGCGCATGCGGTAGATCTCGGCGAAGCGGGCGGGCGCGTAGTCCTCGGTGTCGAGCACGAGGAACAGCACCCCCTTGTAGCTGAAGTGGTAGTAGCGGGCGCCGTAGCGGCGCTCCCACACCTTGCGCTGGGTGAGGTTGGTGAGGTCGTGGTTGCCGCCCACGTGGAAGTAGGGCGCCTTCAGGCCCGCGAGCCGCGCGTCGAACTCGGTCCATTCGCGCTGAAGCTTCGCCTCGTCCTCGGTCCCGCCGTCGATCTGATCGCCGACCGTTATGACGAAGGCGGGGCGGAGCAGCTTCAGGTCAGCGACCGCCACGTCGAAGACGCCGGTGCGGTAGCCGCTCTCCAGGTCGGTGACGACGGCGAAGGTGAAGTCGCCCGGCGCGTCGTCGAAGCGCGTGTTCGTCCAGGGCGTCGGGCCCTTCAGCGGCGCGGGCTGGAAGTCGGCCGCCGCGGCGGGAACCAGCGTCGCCAGCGCCGCCGCCAAGCCCAGGACCCATCGCCGCATCACGCCCCTCCTTCGCCTGCGCCGCACCATAGCCGCCCAAAGGCCGCGCTCAATATGGGTGGCGAAGCTCTGCCGTGAGGGGAATCCTTTGCTGCATTGCAACCAATGAGGCGTAGCGGTTGAACGGCCTCGCCGATAACGAGAGGCGACTTTCAGCTTGGCGCCCCTGCGGGTGCGCCCCGGAGCCGTTTGCATGCGTCGTGTCCTGATCGCCGCCGCCCTGTTCGCCCTCGCCGCCCCCGCGGTCGCGAGCGCCGAGACGGCCGCCGACTTCAACCTGTTCGTCCTCGGCGACATGAAGGTCCGCAGCAGCGACACCGAGGGCCGCGTGGCGGTCGGCGGCAACGCCAACCTGGACGGCTACACCATCGGCCTGACGACGCCGTCCGGCACCGACCTGGTGGTCAAGGGCAGCCTCAAGGCCACCGGCGGCAGCACCTATGGCGACGTGCGCGCCGGCTCGCTGGTGGGCGCCACGGGCACCCCGGCCGACCCGAGCTGGTCGCACGGCACGATCACGGTGGGCGCGCCCACGGTCGACTTCGTCGCCGAAGGCGCCCGTCTGACCGCGCTGTCGAGCTTCCTCGACACCTACGCGAACACGGGCTCGGCCGTGGTCGAGGGCGACAACTGCGGCAATGGCAACAACAACTGCCGGGTCACCTTCAACGCGACCGCCGCCGGGCTGAACGTCTTCGACATCGACAGCTCGATCCTGTCGGACACCAACACCATCACGATCAACCTGGCCGCGGGCTCGACGATCCTGGTCAACGTCAGCGGCTCCAGCCTGCAGCTAGACGGCGGCATGTCGGTGAACGGCGGCAACTCCAGCCAGGTGCTGTTCAACCTCTCGCAGGCCAGCAGCTTCAAGAACGGCAACTTCGGGATGATGGGCTCGGTGCTCGCGCCGAAGGCGACCGTGATCGGCGGCGGCGGCCAGCTCAACGGCCAGCTGATCGTCCAGAGCTTCACCGGCGATTCCTGGTACCAGTTCGCCCAGGGCAACACCCAGATCAACGACGTGAAGTTCTCGGGCAACCTGCTGACCCTGATCCCGCCGTCCGTGCCGGAGCCCGCGACCTGGGCCCTGATGATCGGCGGCTTCGGGATTGCGGGCGCGATGCTGCGCCGCAAGCGGGCGCTCGCCGCACTCTGATCCCGCGCCGGCGGCGCAACCTTGAGCGGCCTCCGGCGATTGAACGTCGGAGGGAACGCGACGAGGGCGCTGGTCATGCCGAGCGACGACTTCCGGGGCGAGCCGGCGAAGGGCGCGCTGCCGGGCTTCGACACCTATGCCGACGACACGCCGCGCGACGGGGAGCCGGGTTTCCGAGCACGCGAGCCGCGATCCTGGGGCGCATCTGAGCGCTCGCTGGTCGTCGCGCCGCCTCCCGCGCAGCATTGGTTCGAACCCGAGGCACCGCCCGAGCGGCGACGCAGATGGCTGGCCGCAGCCGCCGCCGCCGCGGTCGCCGTGGCCTTCCTGGGCGGCGTGCTGATCGCGCGCACGGGCGGGGCGCCGCCCGCCGCCCAGGTCGAGGCCGCCGCGCCGCCGATGAACGTGGAGGTGGCCGCGGTGAAGCCCCCGCCGATCCCCTCCGTGGCCTCCGTCGGCAAGCTGGAGGTGCTGCCGCGCGACAGCGAGCCCCGCCGCGCGCCCTCCCCGCCCCTGAGCGCGCCCGCGATCGCCCTGCCCGCCCCCCAGCCGCCGACCGTCGAGATGGCGCAGGCGGCGACCGGACGCGACGCCAGCGTGGTCGCCGACGCCCCGACCCGCCGCTCGTTCGCCTGCGCCGACGCGCCCAGCCGCGCGCGGCAGATGGTTTGCGCGGACATGGGCCTGGCGGCGCTGGACCGGCGAATGAAGCAGGCCTACGCGGCGGCGATCTCGGCCGGCGCCGCGCCCGAGGCCCTGGCGGCCGACCAGGACGACTGGCTCAACGTCCGCGAGGAGGCCGCCCGCCGCTCGCGCTGGGCCGTGGCCAGCGTCTATCGCCAGCGGATCGACGAGCTGTGGGAGGTGGCGGACCGGGCGCCGCGCTAGACCGTGGCCGTTCCGAACAGGTCGGCGACGCTGGCCTGGGGCTGGGCGACCTCCAGGAACCCCACCTCGACGAAGCGCGCGGCGAGCGCCAGGCGCACGTCGTCGCCGATCGGGCCCGGCAGGTCGCGCACCCGGAAGCTGGGCGTGTCGGCGACGAAGACCACCGCCTCCTGGGCGCCGCGGTGGATGTAGAGGTGGCCGCCCGGGAAGGCGAAGTCGATGGTGTCCGCGTTGGCGCCCAGATGGCTGAAGCCCAGGCCCGCGTGGCGCAGCACGGTGTCGAGGTGGAGCGCCGGCGGGACGGCCGGGCGCGGGAGGGGCGGCAGGTCAGCCACGTTGCGCGAGGACCGGCGCTGGAGCGCGGCGTTCAGGAAGCCCGGCGCACGGGCGGCGTTGACCAGCTGGGCGGCCGCATCGGCCACGACAGGCGCGAGCCCCTGGACGTCGGAGCCCTCCAGCCGTCCGGCCAGGGTGGCGCGCAGCGGACGGTTCATGTCGGACAGGTGGTCCAGCGCCGCGATCACCGCCTCGCGCAGGGTGAGCGGCGTGAAGCCGATGGCGAGGTGCACGGACTCGGTGTCGGAATCCACCGTGTGGAACGTGCCGCGCGGCAGGTACATCAGGTCGCCCGGCGCCAGGTCGACCACCTCGTGCGCGCCCAGGTCGGGCGGATTTCCCGAGACGCCCTTCCAGGTGTTGAAGAGTTCGGATGGCCGCGTGGCGACGTACCAGCGCTTGGTCCCCTGGAGCTGGACGACGACGAGGTCGTGATCGTCGTAGTGGACCGGCGCACGCATGCCGCCGCGGCTCCAGAAGGCCGAGGCGGTGACCGGCGCATGGATCAGCATCTCCAGCGCGCGGGCCAGGGCGTCCAGCTCGGGCGAGAGCGGCCGCAGGTCGGGGAAGCGGACCGAGTAGTTGCGGGCGTGGAAGGCGTCGATGCGAGCGCGGAAGTCGGCGGCGTCGGTCACGCCGGCCAGGCTGGGCGGTGGGCCGGACGCATTGGCCGAATGGTAGGTGAGCTCGGGCGCCAGGCGCACGGCGTCGGCGAGCGCGCCCTGCGGATCGGCGCCCAGCAGGCCGGCGCGGCTGGACCGGCCGTCGTGGCGCACGAGCCGGAAGCCGCCGCCCAGCGTCTCGCCCAGGAACGCGTCGAGCGTGAGCGGGGCCAGGAACCGCCCCAGTCGCTGCTCGGCTTCCGCCAGATCCATACCCAAGCCCCTGCGCGACGGTCCGTCGCCGCGATGACGCCGTAAGTCTCACACTTCGGCGAGCGATGTCATCCGGCCGCGACGAGCGGTCGCTGCCGGCGGCGCCCCGCCTAGCCGTTCATCGCCTTTTCGAGCGTCATCGCCAGCGAGACGCAGGCGGCGCCGGTGACGGCCGTGGAGAGCATGGGGTACCGGGACGGCGTGTCAGGGGTCTGGTGGTCGAACAGCCACTGGATCAGGAAGGCGATGGTGAAACCACCGAGGATCCAGGTGTCGGGCGCTCGGCCGCGGGCCATCAGGATGACGACGGCGGCGACGGCGCAGAGGAACGAGAAGGCCTGGCGCATCGGGCGCGGGCTGGGCTCGCGGGTCTCGAGGCCCCATCGGACGCCGCCGAGAAAGGCGAGCGTCACCGCCGACCAGGCCAGGAGCAGGGTCAGCGCGGGCGCGACCCAGGCCGTCGGGCCGTAGCAGAAGGCGACGGCCGCGGCCGGGAACGGCGCCAGGGCGATCAGGGCGATGCCCCAAAGCGCTACGGGAATGGCCTCCGCCTTGGCGGGGGGCCGCACGTCATCCATGAGCAATCAGTCTCTCCGGAATGCCGCCGAGGCCGCCCAACCGGCCGCCAGCGCGAACGCCATGGCTGCCAGACCGTACGACCATGGCCTGTCATGCGCCCACACGTAAAGAGCCCGTTCGACTCCGACCTTCTCGACGGTCAGCGTCCGCGTCTTGGCCGAGACGGGTTTGCCGTCCTGGAACAGCAGGATGTCGGCCCGGTAGTCGCCGGTCGGCGCGCCGGTGGGCAGGGCGATCTCGGCGCGGAACAGGCCACGGTCGACGAAGCGAACGCCACGGCCGTCCTCATGGTAGAGCCCGGACTTCTCCTTTAGGCGCACCACCGCCCGGCGCCAGTCGTAATAGTCGGGGCCCAGGCTGGAGACGACCACGTCGCGGACACCGTACCGGGTCTCGATGTGCTGTTCGGCCGGGGCGTTGATGGGCAGGTGATCGACGCCGGCGCCCAGGCGGCGCAGCGTGCCGAAGTTGGCGATGTCGTCCAGCGGGCGGTTGGAGGCGGCGCGGTAGAAGCCGGGCGCGCCGCGGAACACCACCGGGCGGCTGTTGAGCCAGAGGCCCGCCACCTTGGTCTTGCGGGTGAGACGCACCGGCTGTTCGGGGCCACGGACCAGGACCACCACGTCGCTGGGCCGGGCGGCGGCGTCGAAGACCGCGCCGTAGAGGACGATGCGCGCGCCGCGGAAATCGGACTTCACCTGCACGTTGGTGTCGGTCAGCGCGGCCGAGATCTCGGCCCGGCCCTGGGCGGCCGGGGCCGGCGGCAGCGGCGGGCCGGGGACGGCGGCCACCGCGGCGGCGAGGGCGGCGAGGACGGCCATCAGCCCATCCCCGACATGAGGACGAACGGCTCCTCGGGCGCCAGGAACAGGCCCAGGCCCATGCGCAGGCCGACCAGCAGCACGATGAGGGCGAGGATGGCGCGCAGTTCCTCCGCCCGGAAGCGGGACGAGGCCCGTGCGCCGAACTGCGCGCCGACGATGCCGCCGACCAGCAGCAGGGTGGCCAGCACGATATCCACGGTCTGGTTGCGGCCGGCCTGCAGCACGCCGGTGAGCCCGGTGGTGATGATGATCTGCAGGAGGCTGGTGCCCACCACCATGCCGGCGGGCATGCGCAGGACGTAGACCATGGCCGGCACGAGGATGAAGCCGCCGCCGACGCCCATGATCGCCGACAGCACGCCCACGAAGGCGCCGAGCGCCAGGGGCGGGATCACGCTGATGTAGAGGCGCGAACGCGGGAAACGCATCTTGAGCGGCAGGCCGTAGAGCCAGACCGGCCGTCGGTCGCGGCGCGGCGGCGGCGGCTCGTTGCGGCGGCGGCGCAGGATCGCGCCCAGGCTCTCCATCAGCATCAGGCCGCCGATGACGCCCAGGAACAGCAGGTAGGAGACCGAGACCACCAGGTCGGCCTGGCCCAGCAGCCGCAGCCAGCGGAACAGCTCGACACCCGCGAAAGCGCCCACCACGCCGCCCGCGGCAAGGACCGCGCCCATCCGCAGGTCGACGGCGCGCCTGCGGCTGTAGGCGATGACGCTGGACATGGACGAGGCGGCCACGTGGTTGGCCATCGAGGCCACCGCCACGGGCGCGGGAATCCCCAGGAACACCAGCATCGGCGTCATGAGGAAGCCGCCGCCGATGCCGAACATGCCGGAGATGAAGCCCACGACCGCGCCGAGCAGCACGATCAGGGGGGCGTTCACGGCCACCTCGGCTATGGGGAGGTAGATATCCACGCCCGGGCCTACGACCTCGCCTCGGGCTAGGTCAACGCTGGTCCACGTGGAGCGGCGGGCCGCCCGACTGGTCGCGGCGATATTCGGCCATCGCGCGATCGTAGGCGATGCTGGCCCGGCCATCCAGCGGGCCGTCGTAGTAGCCCAGGCGGGCGAGCACGAGCTGGGCCTGGCGGACGTTCATGCTGGGGGCGGACGGAAGCGCGGCCACGGCGGCCGGCTTGGGAGGCGGCGCGACGGGCCTGGGCTCGGGCTTCGGGCCCATGTCGGCCAGCGCCTTCTTCGCCTGTTCGTCGCCCTTCTCGGCGGCGCGCTCGAACCAGGCGCGCGCGCGGACCAGGTCCTTCGGCAGGCCCGAGCCCGACTGGTAGAGGAGGCCCAGGTTGTACTGGCTCTCGACCACGCCGTTCGACGCGGCCTTGCCGAACCAGCGGGCGGCGCCGGTGAGGTCCTGCGGCCCACCCTCGCCCCGGAACAGGTAGACGCCGAGGTTGTGCATGGCCTTCACGTCACCGTTCTCGGCGGCGAGCGTGGTGAGACGGCGGGCCTCGCCGGGGTTCTGCGGCAGGCCGGCCTCGCCCTCGTCGTAGAGCTGGGCCAGGTAGAGCTGGGCCTGGGCGTGGTTGGCCTCGGCCAGCGACTTGAGCGTGTCGAGCGCGCCCGGGACGCCGGCCTCGACGTCGGCGCGGACTTGGGCGAACGACGGCGCGGGCTTGGGCGCGGTGGCGAAGCTGGCCGGGCCCAGCGCCATGGACGCGCGGGCGGGCGAGCCATCGGGGGTGAGCGCGATCGGCTCGGGCGCGGCCGGCGGATCCTTCGGCGCCTGCATCAGCGTGAGGCCGGCGGCGCCCACGCTCATGAAGGCCGCACCGCCCGCAACCAGGAGGGCGGTCTGGAGGGCCGAGTGGCGCGGCGAGGCCTTCTTGGGCGCGCCGAAGCCGGCGAACAGGCGGCCCGAGGCGGCGGCCTTCATCTTGGCGCGCATCTTCGCCGGGCTGGCGGCCTTGGCTTCCTGGGCGGCGCGGGCGGTGGCGCGGGCCTGCTCGATGACCTGGCGGGTCGAGAGCTCGCGGACCGGGTCGACCGGCTCGACCGACTGGAAGAGGTCGTCTTCGTCCTCGTCGTGGATCGGGGCGAAGGTGTCGGGGACGCGCGGCTCGGGGACGTCGAGGTCGAGGCGCCGCCACGGCGGGGCGACCGTCTCGGCCTGGGCCTCGGCGACGGTTTCGGCGACCGCATCGAGCTCGTCGCGGGTCTCGGCGCGCTGGAACAGCTCGGGGCTGAAGGTGGCGGGCGGCGGCGGCTCGGGTTCCGGTTCCGGCGGCGGGCCCAGGATGCGCATCGCCTCGGCGAAAGCGGCGTCCTCGGTCAGCAAGGCCTCCGCAGGCGGGGCCTCGTCCTCCACGAACTCGGCGGCGGCTTCCGCGGCCGCCTTGGCGGCCGCCTCGACCGTGGCGGCGGCCGGCCAGGCTTCGGGTTCCGCCCAGGCTTCGGGCTCCGGTTCGGGCTCGAGGTCGGCGAACGCCTGGGGGTCGGCGAAGGTCTGAGGTTCGGCGAAGGTCTGGGGCTCGGCGAACGCCCTCTCCGCGAAGGCGCGCAGCTCGGCGATCGGGTCGGCGTCGCGCGCGATATCGGCCGAGAGCTCCGGCTCGGGCTCGGGGCCGAAGGCTTCGGCTGGCGGCGGTTCGGGCTCGGCCGGGGCGTAGGCGGCGGGCGCCGGGGCGGCCGCAATACGCGCGCCGATGGCGGCCAGTTCGGCGCCGAAGCGCTCGAAGGCCTCGGCCTGGGCGTGCTCGCCACGGGCCAGGCGCTGTTCGACGGCGCCGGCGATGCGGGCGATCTCTGAGCCGACCTGGTCGATGGCCTCGGCGCCACGCTGGTCGACCTCGATCAGCTTCTTGCCCACGGCCTCGGCCATGGACAGCACCTGGCGGCCGATCTCCTCGACGGCCTGGGCCGAGCGGCGCTCGGCGGCCCGCACCTGCAGGGCCAGCTCGGCGTAGCGGTCCTCGCCGTTGGCGCGGGCCAGCTTCTCGGCCACCTCGGCGCGGACGGCCTCCACGCGGTGGGTCAGGATGTCGGCCAGGGCCTCGAACCGGGCGTCGATGCGCTCGTCGCCGGCGGCCTCGACGGAGGCCAGCCGCTGGTCCAGCGACCCCAGCGCGCCCTTCAGCCCCTCCAGCGCCTCGGCGGTGCGGGTCTCGGCCGTCGCCAGGCGATCGCCCAGGCGCTGCAGGACGGTGTCGACCACCAGCTCGGGCTGGACGCGGCTCAGCCGCTGCTCGATCAGCCGCAGCGCCTCCATGGAGCGCGGTCCGCCCGCGGCGTCAGCCTCCAGGCGGCGCAGGCGTTCGCCGAAGTAGCTCTGCTCGGCGGACGACTCGGCCAGCAGGCCTTCGAGGCGGGTGGACGCCGTATGCTGCTCGCGTTCGGCGGTCTCGATGCGGGCGAGGGCCTGGCGAACGGAATGCTCGACGCCGTTGATGGCGAGGCCCGTGCGGGTCTCGGAGGCCTCGATGCGGTCGGTCAGGCGGTCGAGGGCGGTGGCGATGTCGGCGAGGTCATTGGCGGGCCGCGGCAAGAGCCCGGTCGGCACGGCGCGCAGACGGGGGGCCTGGGCGCGGAACGGACGGTCGCCGAACTGGGCCTCCGCCGTCACCTCGTCCGGGACGTCGTCCTCGAGGATCACCCGATTGAGCCATTCGCCCAGCGTCATGCCGGAGCGACGGGCGAGGTCCTTGGCGACCTCGCGGGCCTTCGGGTCGATCCCCTTGACGCTCCAGGGCGCCACCCCGCTCATCCGAATCGCTTCTCCGCCTAGCTTTGGACGCTATCGACCGATTCCTGGGGTGTAAACGAAGGCTTAACGCTACATCTGGTGTGCGGCGACGGTTCCTGTGGATGGCCGGCAGAGCTTCGCGTAGGGCTCGCGCATGGACCTGCGCCTGACCGTCGCCCTCATTGTCGCGTTCGCCACCGTGGCCGCCTTCGCCGGCTGGCGGGGCGCGCGACCGCCGGACCCGATGAAGGGCCCGAGACTGGTCCCGTGGCGCGCCATCATGGTCGCCGCGGCCACCGCAGCGGTGCTGCTGCTGGCCATGGTGGAGCAGCGGGTGGGGTTCGGGCCGCGCTAAGCCTCGGCCTTCTTCGGGCGTTTCGCGAGGCCCGCGACGCCGCCGGAGGAGAGCAGGCCGGCGTCGGCCATCAGGATGGGGATGGCCCACTTGCGGGGCGCGGCCACGTAGCGCGGCTGCCAGGTGGGGTCGTACTTGGACTTGTAGTGGCGAACGCCCTGGAAGTTGTAGATCTCCTCACCGCGGTCGTAGATCAGCCGGCCGACGCGGGACAGCGCCGGCGCCAACGGCCTGTCGTCGAGGCCCGACAGCGGGGCCATGCCGAAGTCGAAGGCGCCGTAGCCCTGGGCCCGGCCCCAATTGATGAGCTCCACGAACAGGAAGTCCATGATCCGCGGCGGGCCCTCGGGCACGAAGCGCATCAGGTCGATGGAGAAGGCGGTGCGCGACGCGGTCGGCCAGAGCGTGGCGAAGGCGATGATGCGGCCTTCCCAGCGCACCACGGCGATCGGAAACTCCTGGACGTAGCGATCCACGAAGCCGCCCAGCGAGAAGCCCTTCTCGCCGCCCGCATGGGTGTCGAGCCAGGCGTCGGAGATGCGGCGCAGCTCCGGCATCAGCGGCGGGATGTCGGCCGGTTCGACGATCTCGAACGTCGCCCCGTCGTCGCCGGCGCGGCGCCAGGCGCGGCGCAGGTTGCCGCGCTTGGTGCCCTCGATGGTGAAGTTCTCCAGCGGCGAGATGCTGGCCTCGCCCATCTTCTGGATCGCGAAACCCAGCTCGACCACGTCGGGCAGGTCGTCGGGTTCGAGGTTGTAGAAGCCGGGCCGGGCGGCATGGGCGTCGGCCAGCTCGCGGAAGCGCCACAACAGCTCCAGCCGCTCCTCGCGCCTTCCGACGGTGGAGCCCAGCGCGATCCAGCTCCGGCCGCGCACGCCGAACATCAGGAAGCTCTCGCCCGACTGGGAGAACAGGAACCGCTTGTCGCCCAGCAGGGCCAGGTTGGAGGGCGGCCGCGAGACCTCGGCCGTGGCCAGGATGTGGCGCACGCGTTCGAACTCGGACTCGTCCTCGCCCACGATCGGCGGCTTGGCGGCCGAGCTGAACAGCCGCCAGATGCCGAAGGCCAGCAGCGCGATGGCCGAGCCGGTCCAGGCGCGCAGGCTGCGGGCGGCGTCGTCGTCGGCCATCACCCGCCACCAGGGCATGTCGCCGTAGTCGGCGTTCTCGAAGCTCCAGATGCCGATCATGCCGGCCCCGATCACCAGGCACGCGGCCGAGACCAGCCAGCCGGGCGTCACGACCATGCGGGTCAGCGGCGTCTTGCGCGGGAAGGCGTGGTGGAAGGGCGCCAGCACCGCGGCCACGAGGAGCAGCAGCGCCGTCTCCTCCCAGACGAAGCCTTTCACCAGGCTGAGCGGCGCGGCCACCAGGAGGGTGCCGAGCGTCGCCCACCAGGCGCCGTCGAGGCGGGCGCGAAGGCCGAAGGCGAGCACGATCAGCGCCGTGCCGATGACGCTGGAGATGAAGTGGCTGATCTCGATCAGGATGACCGGCTCGAACTCCATCAGGCGTACGAACCGGGTGGGGAACGAGGGCCTGGCGCCGGAGGCCAGCAGCAGGACGCCGAGCGCGAGCGTCAGCAAGGCGGCCGTCCACGGCGCGGCGGCCGTCACGGCGGGATGGCGTAACAGGCGCATCAGGTCCCTTTAAGAAGCGCGTCGAGTCGACTGTATAGGCGACGCTGCGTCAGGTCCCCTCAAACGGGCGTTTAATCGCCCTTGCCCCCGCCCCGCCGGACGCTAATCTTGGCGCCCTCTTATTGCAGATTTGGGAGACCGGTATGGCCGACTTCGGCGCCACGGAACTCGACGCTTTCGCCGCCGAGGTGCGCAAGGAGCTCGCGGCGATGTACCCGCCCGAGCTGCGCGATCCCAAGGCCAAGACCGACTATGAGGCCGTGTGGGGCGGCCGTGCTTTTGAAGGTTCGGACGACCCGCAGATCGTCTGGATGCAGCGCATGGCGGCCAAGGGCTGGACGGCGCCGACCTGGCCCAAGGAATACGGCGGCGGCGGGCTGACGGGGGCCCAGGCGCGGGTGATCGACCGCGAGCTGGCGGCCGGCAAGTACCGCTCTCCCCTTGCCTCCTTCGGCATCTGGATGCTGGGGCCGGTGTTGCTGGAATACGCCAACGAGGCTCAGAAGCAGGAGCACCTGCCGAAGATCATCCAGGGCAAGATCCGCTGGTGCCAGGGCTACTCCGAGCCGGGCGCCGGGTCAGACCTGGCCGGTCTCGCCACCAAGTGCGAGGACAAGGGCGACCACTGGCTGATAAATGGTTCAAAAATTTGGACAAGTTACGCCGATAAGGCCGACTGGTGCTTCTGCCTGGTGCGGACCGACACATCGAAGAAGCACGAGGGCATCTCGTTCGTGCTGATCGACATGCGCTCGCCGGGCGTGGAGACGCGGCCGATCCAGCTGATCAGCGGCGAGAGCCCGTTCTGCGAGACCTTCTTCACCGACGTGAAGATCCCGAAGGAGAACCTGGTCGGCCGGCTGAACGGCGGCTGGGAGATCGCGAAGCGCCTGCTGCAGTACGAGCGCCAGAACATCTCGGCCGGGTTCGGCGAAGGCGGCTCGGCGGGCGGCGCCTCGGGCGACCTGGCGACCATCGCCAAGCAGTACGCAGGCGACGAGGCCGAGCTCTCGGACATCGAGCTGCGGAGCAAGATCACCACGAACAAGATGAACTTCCAGGCGCTGCGACAGACCATCGCGCGCTCGGCGGCGGAGTCGAAGGCCGGCAACGGGCCGTCGGCGACCACCTCGATCATCAAGTACGCGGCGGCCGAGTTCGCCAAGGAGCGGTCCGAGCTGATGATCGAGGCGCTGGGCCACCAGGGCCTGGGCTGGGAAGGCGAGGGTTACGACGCCCCCGAGATCGTGGCGGTGCGCGGCTGGTTGCGGACCAAGGCCAACTCGATCGAGGGCGGCACGTCGGAAGTGAACCTGAACGTGATCGCCAAGCGGGTGCTGGGCTTGCCTGACCCGAAGTAAGAGAGGCGCAAATCAGGAAAACCTGAGGCGAGGAGGAACGGCCATGGCGGACTTCGGCGGCGAGATCGAGACCTTCCGGGCCGAGGTCCGGGACTGGCTGGCGGCCAACTTCCCGAAGAGCCTGGCGCACGACACGGCGACCCAGCTGGCCAAGCTGCAGGCCCGACCGGAAACGGCCGAGGCCAAGGCCTGGCGCCAGGCCCTGGGCCGCAAGGGCTGGGGCGTCCCGACCTGGCCGAAGGACGTGGGCGGCGGCGGACTGACGCGGGCCCAGGCGGCGGTCCTGGCCGAAGAGATGGCCAAGGCCGGCGCCAAGAACCCGATCGGCGGCATGGGCGTGGCGTTCTTCGGCCCCACCCTGCTGGAATACGGCAGCGAGGCCCTGAAGAAGGAGCATATGCCGGGCATCGTCATGGGCGACGTGTGGTGGTGCCAGGGCTATTCCGAGCCGGGCTCCGGCTCCGACCTCGCGTCCTTGCAGACCTTCGCCGAGGATAAGGGCGACCACTACCTCGTGAACGGGTCAAAAATCTGGACGAGCGGCGCCCAGAACGCCGACCGCTGCTACTGCCTGGTTCGCACCGACAAGTCGAAGAAACACGAAGGCATCTCGTTCCTGCTGATCGACATGAAGGCGCCGGGAGTCGAGGTGCGGCCGATCCTGCTGATCAATGGGACGTCGCCCTTCTGCGAGACGTTCTTCACCGACGTGAAGGTGCCGAAGAACCAGCTGTTCGGGCCGCTGAACGGCGGCTGGACCGTGGCCAAGCGGCTGATGCAGTTCGAGCGCGACTCCATCGCCGGCAGCCTGGGCGGCGGCAACATCGGCCAGACGGTAGCCATGCCGACGATCCCCGAGGCGGCCAAGGCCAACATCGGCGTCGACGCCGAGGGCCGGCTGGACGACCCGGACCTGCGCCGGCGGATCACCGAGCACCTGATGGAGAACCGGGCCTTCCAGCTCACCATGAAACGGGCGGCCGACGACGCGCGCGCCTCGAACGGGCCGTCGAACACGGCCGCGATCATGAAATACGCCGGGGCCAAGATCGCCCAGGAGCGCAACGAGCTGATGGTCGAGGCCTTCGGCCACCAGGGCCTGGGCTGGAACGGCGACGGCTTCACCGAGCAGGAGTTGGCCTCGGTGCGCAGCATGCTGCGTTCGAAGGCCAACTCGATCGAGGGCGGCACCTCCGAGATCAATCTCAATATCGTCGCCAAGCGCGTGCTGGGATTGCCGGACCCGAAATAAAGTTTCCAGGTCGCCCAGAACGACATGATGGCGTAACGGCCGACCCTCAATTCCGCCCCAGCGGCGTGGAAAACGTGGCCGCTGGGACGCTGTTATCTGTTGAGGGTTGGGTGACGAAGGACTGTTCGAACCTGCGGCCGGCGCCGGCCGCGGCGGTGACCCTGCTGGCCGTGCTGCTGTCGGGCGTGGCCGCCCCCGCGCTGGCGCAGCAGGCCGGCGCTCCGGCTCCGGCGAAGCCCGCCGTCACCAAGCCCGCCGCGGTCCAGCATCCCGAGGACGAGGAAGACGACACCGTCTCGGAACTGGTCGTCGTCGGCACGCGCGACCGGCCGCAGCCCGGCGCCGTCGTGGGCGACATCCAGCCCGAGGTGCAGCTCAGCCCGGCGCAGATCCAGTCGTATGGCGTGAGCTCGGTCTCCGACCTCCTGGCCGAGCTCAGCCCGCAGCTCACCAGCAACCGCGGTCGCGGCGGCGAGGCGCCGGTCGTGCTGCTGAACGGCCGCCGCATCTCGGGCTTCGCCGAGATCCGCGACATCCCCACGGAGGCGATCGTCCGTGTCGACATCCTGCCCGAGGAGGCGGCGCTGGCGTACGGCTTCTCGGCCGACCAGAAGGTGATCAACTTCGTCCTGCGCCGCCGCTTCCGGGCGACCACGGTCGACGCCACCGGCGGCGGCCCGACGGACGGCGGCCAGGTGAACGGGACGGCCGAGATCAACCGGCTGCAAATCCGGGGCGACAACCGCATCAACCTGGTGCTGAAGGCCCAGGCCGCCTCGGCGATCACCGCCGACGAGCGCGACGTGGACCCGCTGGTCTCGATCCAGCCCTACGACCTGACCGGCAACCTCACCGGCGCTGTGCGCGGCGGCCAGATCGACCCGGCGCTGAGCGCCATCGTGGGTCGCCCGGTCACCGTGGCGGGCCTTCCGGTCTCGGCCGTGAACGGCCAGCCGCTGAGCCTGAACGGCCTGGTCCCGACCGCCGGCGTCGCCAACGTCAGCGACGTGGACCAGTACCGCAGCCTGGTTCCCGAGACGAAGACGGTGACCGGCAACGCGGTGATCGCCCGCACCCTGCCTCACGACTTCCGCGGCACGCTGACGGCCAACTTCACCGCCAGCCGCAGCGAGTCGCTGCGCGGCCTGCCGGGCGCCAGCCTGACCATCCCCGACGCCAACCCGTTCTCGCCGTTCGGCGCCGACACGACGCTGAACCGCTACGTCACCGCCTTCGGCCCGCTGCAGCAGACCACCGAGAGCTGGAGCGGCCAGCTGGGCGGCAGCCTGAACCGCGACCTGAACAAGTGGCGGCTGTCGCTCACCGGCAGCTACGACCACTCGGACTCGTTCACGATCAGCGACGCGGGCGTGGACATCAGCGCCCTGCAGGCGGCGGTGAACGCCGGCGCCTCGCCGTTCACGCCGTGGGATTCCGGCCTGATCGCCCAGCGCGGGGTCAACAAGGCCCGCTCGATCAGCGACGGCTTCAACATCCAAGGCGTGGCCAGCGGGCCGGCGTTCGACATGCCGGCTGGGCCGGTGCGCACCTCGTTCAAGGTGGGCGAGGCGGCGAGTTGGCTGGCGTCGGACACCCTGCGCCTGGGCGTCGAGCGCGACGCGGACCTGTCGCGCAACACCCTGAGCGCCCAGGGCAGCATCGACGTGCCGCTGGCCAGCCGGAAGAAGGACGTCCTGCCGTTCCTGGGCGAACTGTCGGTGAACGCCAACGCCGCGGTGAACGACCTGTCGGACTTCGGGACGCTGACCACCGTCGGTTTCGGCCTGAACTGGCGGCCGGTGACGGGCCTGAGCTTCATCGTCTCGCACACTCGCGACGAGGGCGCGCCTACCATGGCGCAGGTCGGCGGGCCGCAGGTGGTGACCGAGGCGGCGCGGATCTTCGACTACGCCACGGGCCAGACGGTGGAGGTGCGCCGCATCGACGGCGGCAACGCCGCCCTGACCGGCGACGAGCGGAACGTCACCAAGTTCGGCGTGACCTGGAAGCCGATCGCGAGCCAGGACCTGACGTTCAGCGCCAACTATGTGCACAGCCGGATCGAGAACCCGATCGCCACCTTCCCGGCGGCGACGGCCGAGATCGAGGCCGCCTTCCCCGACCGCTTCACGCGCGACGCGTCGGGCAATCTGATCCAGATCGACTATCGGCCGGTCAACTTCGCCCAGACGAAGACGTCGAGTCTGCGCTGGGGCTTCAACTACTCGCGGCCGTGGGGCCCGCAGCCGCAGCCGCGGCGGTTCGGTCAGGGCGGTCCCGGAGGCCCTGGCGGCTTCGGCCCGGGCGGGCCGGGCGCGGACGGCCAGCGCCAGGGGCAAGGCCAGGGTCAGGCGCAAGGCCAAGGCGGCCAACGCTCGCCCGGACAGGGCGCGCGCCAGGGCCAGGGCGGCGGCTCGGCGACCACGGCGCAGACCGAGCGGCCGGAGGGGACCTCTCCCGACACGACGGCGCCCAGCGCGCCTCCGGGCAGTGAACCGCGGCCGGGCGACGGCCAGCAGGCGCAGGGCGGCTTCGGCGGCCCAGGCGGCGGAGGCTTCGGCGGTCCCGGCGGCGGACCGCCCGGCGGCTTCCGGGGCGGGGGCTTCGGCGGCGGACCCGGCGGCCTGGGCGGCCGGATCCAGTTCGCGCTCTACCACACCATCACCTTCGAGGATGAGATCCTGGTCCGCGACGGCGGGCCGACCTTCGACCTGCTGCACGGCTCGGCGGCGGGCTCCGGCGGCGGCCAGCCGCGGCACGAGGTGCAGGCCCAGGCGGGCATCTCGCGCAACGGCCTGGGCGCGCGGGTCAGCGCCAACTGGCAGAGCGCCACGACGGTGGACGCGCCGGTCTCGTCGCCCACCGGCGACCTGCACTTCGGCGACATCGCCACGGTGGACCTGCGCCTGTTCGCCAACCTGGGCGCCAACCGTGAGCTGGTGGCCAAGCAGCCCTTCTTCCGCGGCTCGCGCCTGACCCTGTCGGTGACCAACCTGTTCGACGCCGACCAGAAGGTGACCGACGTCACGGGCCGCACGCCGTCGGGCTACAAGGCCGACGAACTGAACCCGACCGGCCGCGTGGTGAGCCTGAGCTTCCGGAAGCTGTTCTTCTGACGGCGCGGTCCGCCGTCCAGCGCAGAGCGCCGCAAGCGCGCCCGAGTCCGGCGGGATCACCCGAACGGCAGTTCGTCCTGCAGGTCGCCCTCGAGCCGCGGGTCCCTGCCGGCCAGCACCAGCTTCACCGGCCGCCAGGCGCGGCGGTGGATCTCGCACGGGCCCAGGCTGACCAGGGCCTCCACGTGGATCGGCGCGTTGTACCCCTTGTGGCTGGCGAAGCCGTAGCCGGGATAGACCGCGTCCATCTCGGTCATCAGCCGGTCGCGCGCGACCTTGGCCAGGATCGAGGCCGCGGCGATCGACTTCGACTTGCCGTCGCCGCCCACCACCGTCTTCACCTCGCACGGCAGCTTGAAGCGGTAGTTCCCGTCCACCAGGGCGTAGGTGGGCTGCACGGCCATCGCCTCGATCGCCCGGCACATCGCCAGGCCCGTGGCGTGCAGGATGTTGAGCTCGAAGATCTCCTCGACGCTCGCCATGCCCACGCCCCAGGCCACCGCCTTGTCCTTGATCTCCAGCTCCAGCGCCTCGCGCGCCTTGGCCGTCAGCTTCTTGGAATCGTCCAGGCCCTTCGGGACCTTCCGCGGATTGTCGGACAGGATCACCGCCGCCGCCGACACCGGCCCGGCCCACGGCCCGCGCCCGGCCTCGTCCACGCCGCAGACCGGCCCGCCGACGAAGGCCTTTTCGAGCAGGAGGGTCGGGCCTTTGGGCACTAGACGCGCCCGTCCGCGAAATAAGTCACGCGGCGGCTACGCGGCGACACTTCGACCATCACGGGGAGCCCATCCAGGCAACCCGCATCGCAGGTTGGGTCTTCGAAATACACCATCGCGCCGGTTTCGGAGCGCTTGACGACCGGCCGGCGGCCATCCAGCGGCACCCCGCGATGGGCGGCTTCGCGCCGCGCGATCGAGATCGCCTCAGAATCACTGAGCCGCGTATCGAATACGCCGTACATGTGCTCGCACCCGGCCAGCAGCAACGTGACGATGGCGAGGGCCGCGATCCTCACCGAACCAGCCCCTTCACCTGGTCGTGGCGGAAGCAGCACGTGAAGTGGTCGTTGACCATCCCCACGGCCTGCATCCAGGCATAGACGATCACCGGCCCCACGAACTTGAAGCCGCGGGCCTTCAGCGCCTTGGAGACCTCCACCGCCAGCTCGGTCTGGGCCGGCACGTCGCCGAAGGCGTTCCACCGGTTCTGGATCGGCTTGCCGCCCACGAAGCCCCAGCAGAACTCCGAGAAGTCCTCGCCGCGGGCCTGCATCTGCAGATAGATCTTCGCGCTCTCGATGGCCGCGTCGATCTTGGCGTTCGACCGCACGATGCCCGGATTGGCCATCAGCCGCGCCCGGTCCTCCGCCCCGTACCGCGCCACCTTCACCGGATCGAAGCCGTCGAACGCCTCGCGGAAGGCCTCGCGCTTGCGCAGGATGGTGATCCAGGCGAGCCCGGCCTGGAAGCCGTCCAGCACCAGCTTCTCCCAGAGCGCGCGGGAATCGTATTCCGGCACGCCCCATTCAGTGTCGTGATAGGCCTCGTACAGCGGGTCGCCGGCCATGCCGCGCCATTCGCAACGAGTCAGGGTCTGGATCATCGGCCGCACTCTCAGCGCAGCCGGGCCCGCGAAACAAGAGGGGAACCTTTCGATGGCGTTCGAAGGCTTCCAGTTGTCGCAGACTACGGTTCCGGATCCCGCCGGCGAGGTCTCCCTGCGCGTCCGCCATGGCGGCTCCGGCCCGCCCATCCTGCTGCTGCACGGCTATCCCGAGACCCACATGATGTGGGCGAGGGTGGCCGAGGGCCTGGCGCGCGACTTCAGCGTCGTCTGCTTCGACCTGCGCGGCTACGGCGGCTCGACAAAGCCGCCCGCCAGCGACGACAGCGAGACCTCGTCCAAGCGCGCCATGGCCCGCGACGCCGTCCATCTGATGCGGCATTTCGGGTTCGAGACCTTCGACCTCGCCGGCCACGACCGCGGCGGCCGCGTCGCCTACCGCCTGGCGCTGGATCACCCGCAGGCGGTGCGCCGGCTCTCGATCCTCGACATCATCCCGACCGGCGAGGTCTGGGCCCGCGCCGACCGCCGCTTCGCCCTCGGCTATTGGCACTGGCCGTTCCTGGCTCAGCGCCGGCCCGTGCCCGAGACGCTGATCGGCGCCGACCCCGAGGCGTTCTTCTTCAAGCTGCAGTATCCCGGTGCGAGGGCGATGTTCAGCGCGGAGGCCTACGCCGACTATGTGGCCGCGGTCCGCGACCCGGCCGTGGTCCACGCGATGTGCGAGGACTACCGCGCCGGCGCCGGCTACGACCGAAAGCTCGACGAGGAGGACAAGGCCGCGGGCCGCAGGATCGCCTGCCCGGTCCAGATCCTCTGGGGCGGCAGGGGCGCGCTCGCCGCCTGGTACGATACCCTCGCCATCTGGCGCGAATGGGCCGACGACGTGCGCGGTCAAAGCCTCGACTGCGGCCATTTCATCCCCGAGGAGAAGCCCGCCGAGACGCTGGAGCTGCTGCGGGGGTTTTTCGGGGAACGATAATGCTCCCCCCTGCTCGTCATGGCCGGGCTTGACCCGGCCATCCAGCCGACCTCTCCCCCTCTCGCCCGTCATCCCCCGGCTTGTCCGGTGGATCCATGGGTCCGCTGGCCATGAGCCTCCGGCGGGTCGCGTCTGTGCGACCCGCTCCGACGAGGTTGCCGTGGAGAGATGGATTCCCCGGACAAGCCGGGGCATGACGAGCTTCAAGTTTGTGAGAGCACGGCGAGCGCCCTGGAATGGATGGCCGGGTCGAGCCCGGCCATGACGAGCGAAGAGAAGGCTAAGCCACCTCCCCCACCGCCTCCGCCATCCACCCCGGAACCTCCGCCCGCGCCGGCCGCCCGTCCACCGTCAGCTCCGCGCCCAGGGCCCGGTCCAGGCGGAGCAGGGCGAAGGCGCGGCCCTCGCCGCCCGACAGCACTTCGCCGGCGCGCAGGTCGCCCGCCAGCACCTCGGTCCCGCGCGGGGGGGCGAGGCCGTCGAAGACGATCGGCAGCATGCGGTTCTTGATCGTCCCGCGCCGCTTCATGCGCGAGGTCGTCTCCTGGCCGACGAAGCAGCCCTTCTTGAAATCGATGCCGTTCAGGAGGTCGAAGTTGGCCTCGACCGGATAGGTCTTGTCGCTGCCCCAGTCCTTCGGGCCGGGGGCGCCCACACGCAGCTTCTGCGCCTCGCGCTCGGCCTCGGTCGCCACCTTCGCGCCGTCCGGGGCCGACACGCCGTAGCCGCGCCAGCCCAGCGCGGGCAGCCGCGGATCGCGGACCCAGCCCACGCCGGGCGAGGCGATCGCGTCCTCACCGTAGGCGATACTCACCGGCGTCTCGTCGGCGGCGATCTCAACCTTTGCCCGCAGGCGATAGATCGTCAGCCGCTGGATCAGCGCCGCGCGATGCTCGGCCTCCACGTCCAGCCAGGCGCCATCGCCGTTCGGCGCGACGAACAGGTCGTAGAGCAGCCGCCCCTGCGGGGTCAGCAGCGCGCCGAACCGCGCCTCGCCCTCGGCCAGGGTCTCGACGTCCTGGGTGATCAGCCCCTGCAGGAAACTGCGCCACTCCGGCCCGCCGAGGGCGATGAGGCTGCGGCTTGGCAAGTGCGCGAAGGTCACGGTCGACGACATCCCGACAATCTGGGGCCGCGCGGTGCGGAGCGCCAGAGCCCGCCTCGGATGGTCGCCAGCCGAGACGAGCAGGCTCGACACTTTTGATCAGAAGCGCATCCCGCGGGATGCGCTTTGGCCTTTGGGCGCCTATAGGAACGTCGATGACGGCCCCCTTCCCGATCCTGTTCATCAGCGCCACGCGGATCGGCGACGCCGTGCTCTCGTCGGGCCTGATCAAGCGCCTGCTCGACGAGATCCCCAACGCCCGCTTCACGATCGTCGCCGGCCCCGACGCCGCGCCGTTGTTCGCCGATGTGCCGAACCTCGCCCGCGTGATCGTGATGGAGAAGTCCCGGAGCGGCGGCCACTGGTTCGAGCTGTGGCAGAAGGTGCGCCACACCAAGTGGGGCCTGATCGTCGACCTGCGCGGCTCGGGCATCTCGCGCTTCCTCTCGACGAAGCGCCGCGCGATCCACCGCAAGAGCGCCGAGCCGATGCACAAGGTGCTGGAGGCCGCCCGGGTCCTGAAGATCGAGGACGAACCGGCCCCGCCGCACATCTTCACCAACCCCGACGTCGAGGCCTATGCCGACGAGCTGACCCGCGGTTCAGGCCCGATCCTGGCGCTGGCCCCCGCCGCCAACTGGGTGGGCAAGACCTGGCCGGTCGAGCGCTTCAGCCAGGTGGCCATGAAGCTGCTGCGCGGCTACGGCCCGATGACGGGCGGGCGGCTGATGGTGCTGGGTGGGCCCGGCGACGAGAAGCTGGCGCGCGGCCTCCGGGACGTGGCCGGCAAGAGCTTCATCGACCTGATCGGCAAGGCCGACCTGCTCACCGCCTACGCCTGCCTGAAGCGCGCGCGGCTCTTCATCGGCAACGACTCGGGCGCCATGCACCTGGCCGCCGCCTCGGGCTGCCCCACCATCGGCCTGTTCGGCCCCTCGGACGAGCGGCTCTACGCCCCCTGGGGCGAGCACACCCGCGTGGTGCGCGGCCCGCGCGACTACGAACAGATCCGCGCCGTCGATCCGGGATTCGGCCAGGCGCTGTGCCATATGATGGACCTGCCGGTCGAAACCGTCGTATCGGCCGCCAAGGACCTCCTCAAAGCCACGGAAGCCGACCATGCCTGACACCTACGACCTGATCGTCCGTGGCGGCGAGGTGGTGAACCATGCGGGCCGCGGCTTCACGGACATCGGCGTGAAGGACGGCAAGTTCGCCGCCATCGGCGACCTCTCCCAGGCCTCGGCCGGCGAGGTGTTCGACGCCACGGGCCTCACCGTCATGCCGGGCGTCATCGACACCCAGGTTCACTTCCGCGAACCGGGCCTGGAGTGGAAGGAAGACCTGGAGACCGGGTCGCGCTGCGCGGTGCTGGGCGGCGTCGTGGCGGTGTTCGAGATGCCGAACACCGAGCCCACCACCACCGACCCCGACGCCTTGGCCGACAAGCTGAAGCGCGCGCATCACCGCATGCACTGCGACCACGCCTTCTACGTGGGCGGCACCCACGAGAACGCGACCTTCCTGGGCGACCTGGAGCGCCTGCCGGGCTGCTGCGGCATCAAGGTGTTCATGGGCGCGTCCACCGGCACGCTGCTGGTCGCCGACGACGAGGGCGTCGAGCAGGTGCTGCGCCACATCAATCGCCGGGCCGCCTTCCATTCCGAGGACGAGTACCGCCTGGCCGAGCGCCGGCCGCTGGCCCGCACGGGCGACTGGACCAGCCACCCCGAGGTGCGCGACGCCCAGTCGGCGATCCAGTCCACCGAGCGCCTGGTGCGCCTGGCCCGCAAGACCGGCAAGCGCATCCACGTGCTGCACGTCACGACGAAGGAGGAGATCGCCTTCCTGGCCGGCTGCAAGGACGTCGCCTCGGTCGAAGTCACCCCCCAGCACCTGACGCTGGCCGGCCCCGAGGCCTATGAGCGGCTGAAGGGCTTCGCCCAGATGAACCCGCCGATCCGCGACGCGGCGCACCGCGCCGGCCTCTGGCTCGGGATCGCTAACGGCATCGCCGACGTCCTGGGCTCGGACCACGCGCCCCACACCCGCGAGGAGAAGGCGCGGCCCTATCCGGCCTCGCCGTCGGGCATGCCGGGCGTGCAGACCCTGCTGCCGGTGATGCTGACCCATGTGGCGGACGGCAAGCTCAGCCTGGAGCGCCTGGTCGACCTGACCAGCCACGGCGCCCAGCGCATCTTCGGCATGGCCGACAAGGGCCGCCTGGCCGTGGGCTACGACGCCGACCTGACCATCGTCGACCTGAAGGCGCGGCGCACCATCACCCACGATCAGATGGCCACGCGGTCCGGCTGGACGCCGTTCGACGGCTTCGAGGCCAAGGGCTGGCCCAAGGCCACGATCATCCGAGGCCGCGTCGTGATGCGCGACGACGAGATCGTGGCCCCGAGCCTCGGCGAGGGCGTGCGCTTCCTGGAAACGCTGCCGGCCGACGCCTGACTACTTCTTGGCGGGCGCCGCGGCCGGCACGGCCTCGGTGTTCGGCGCGCCGCATTTCGCAAACGCCTTGGTGGTCTTGTCGCGGCAGCGGGCCGGCGCCGCGGCAGCCGGCGGGCACTTCACGAACTTGCCCTTGGCGTCCTTGCAGGGCGCCGCGGCCTGGGCCGCGCCGGCGAGGCCGGCGGCGAACGCGATGGCGGAAAGCACGGTCAGGGTTTTGCGCATGAGACGTTCCTCGTCTGTGTGAGCGGATCCCCATCCGGACTCGCAGCCTAGGTCGGATTCTGTCTCGCCGGAAGCGCCGCGGCGCCCGCTAGTCCAGCGCGGCCAGGACGTCCCGCGCGAACTTCGCCTCGTCGAACCGCGGCCCGCCGGCGGCGTCGAAGCCGCGCCGCACGATGATCACCTTGCGGCTGGGCACGATGAACACGAACTGCCCGCGATTGCCGTTCATGACGTAGGTGTCGGCGGGTAGCCCCACCTTCTCGCGGTACAGCCAGAAGAATGCGCCGTAGCCGCGATCGCCCGGCGGCTGGGCCGGCGCGGGCGTCGCCACGAACTTCGACCACCCCTCGGGCAGCAGCCGCTGGCCGTTCCACACCCCGTCGTCCTGGTAGAGCAGCCCCAGCCGCGCCAGGTCGCGCGCCGTCGTCCACACCTGGCTGGAGAGGATGTAGTTGCCCTGCCAGTCGGTCTCGGGCGTCGTGTGCCGCATGCCGATCTTCCAGAGCACCTCGGTGAACGGGAACTCGAGCGCGGCCTTGCCGTCGCCCAGGCTGGCGCGGACGCTGCGCGCGGCCAGCAGGGTGTCGTTGTTGGCGTAGTTGAACCGGGCGCCCGGCGCGGCGTCCAGCGGCATCGCCGTCGCCCACTGGGTCACCGCGCCGCCGCCCAGGTAGACCTCGTCCGTCCGGTTGCCCGGACCGTCGGTCCAGAGCCCGGAGCCCATGTGCATGAGCTGCGCCAGCGTGATCTTCGCGCGCGGATCGCCCGGCGCCTTCCACTCGGGGATGTTGGCCGGAGCCTCGACCTTCACCTTGCCCAGCTGCACGGCGCGGCCGACCACCGTCGCCGTCAGGCTCTTGGCCGCCGACCAGGTCCGTTGCGGCGTGTGCATCGTCCAGCCGGGCCGATACTGCTCGCCGATGATCTTGCCGTCCTTGACCACAAGCACCGCCGTGGTCGCCCCGCCGTAGGCCGAGGCGTCGAACGCCTTCGAGAGCACAGGCGCCAGCTTCTCCGGCCCCGGGGCGGTCGCGCCCTCGTCACCGTCGGGCCACTGGGCCTTCGCCGCCGGCGGCTGGACAGTGAGCTTCGGCAGCTTGGCGACGCCCGAGGCGTCCGCACCGATCGGCAGCTGCGCGCAGCCCAGAGCAGGCCGCCACGCCGCGATCCGTGGCGGCAGCTTCGCGTCGAACGCCACGCTCACGGTCTTCGCCTCGCGGTCCACCGTCGCCGGCAGGGTCCGCACCAGGGCCTGGTAGTCGGGATAGATCCCCTCCAGGTCGTCCGCCGCCACCTGGGCCTCCGTCTGGCCGGCGTTGAAGATCCCGCTGCACAGGAAGGCCGCCTTGTAGCCCGCCGCCAGCGCCTTGGTGTGCGGATCGTCGGCGGCCTGCGCCCCACTCGCGATCAGCCCCGCAAGCGCCGCGCCCAGAAAAATCGACCGCATGTCGCAAACCCCTGTCGAATCCGGCGCCGGACGCCCGTCTCCCCGATGACGCACGCTTCCGCGTCGCGCAATCTCAAGCCAAGCGGAGACCTCCGATGCAATACATGATCCTGATCTACGAACCCGAGAACGCCTACGCCGGCGAGGCGGGCCAGGCGGCCCTGAAGGACATCGTGGCCAAGCACATGGCGCTTGCCGGCGAGCTCCGCGCCAAGGGGATCCAGAAGGACGGGGCCGGGCTGCAGGACAGCACCACCGCCACCACCGTCGTCACCCAGGGCGGCCGGCAGACCATCCACGACGGCCCGTTCGCCGAGACCCGCGAGCACCTCGGCGGCTACTACCTGATCGACGTCCCCAACCTCGACGAGGCCCTGGCGATCGCCAAGCGCGTGCCGGTCATGGACGGCGGCAAGGTCGAGGTCCGGCCCTTGATCGTCCACTGATGCAGCGCTTCGGCCAGGCCATCGCGGCGGCCCGCCCCCGGGTGGTCGCCGCCCTGGCCGCCCGCCTGCGCGACCTGGACCTGGCCGAGGACGCCTTCGCCGACGCCTCGGCCACGGCGTTGGTCGCCTGGCCCGCCCAACCGCCGCGCGACGCGGCCGCCTGGCTGTGGCGCGCGGCGCTCCGCCGGGCCATCGACGCCAAGCGCCGCGCCGCCGTCCGCGGGCGCGCCGTGCTGGACCCGCCCGAGCCCGAGCCCACGCCGGAGGAGGCCCTGATGGCCGCCGACCAGCCCATCCCCGACGAGCGCTTGAAGCTGATCTTCGTGTGCTGTCACCCGGCGCTGGCGCCCGACAGCCGCGCGGCGCTGACGCTCAAGGTCGTCTGCGGCCTGTCGACCGACCGCCTGGCGCGCGCCTTCTTCGTGGCCGAGCCGGCCATGCTCCAGCGGATCACCCGGGCCAAGAAGAAGATCGCCGCCGCCGGGGTGCCGTTCGAGGTCCCGGCCCGCGACGCCTGGCCCGAGCGCCTGGAAGCCGTGCTCTCCACGCTGGAGATCGCCTACGCCCAGGCCTACGAGGACGCGGCGCTGGCGGCCCGCGACGTCGCCCCCTTCGCGACCGAGGTGCTGCGCCTGTCGGGCCTGCTGGTGGAGCTCATGCCGGACGAACCCGAGGTCCTGGGGCTGGCCGCGCTGGTCCGCTTCGCCGAGGCCCGCCGCCCCGCGCGTCTCGACGACCTGGGCGCCATGGTCCCGCCCGAGCGGCAGGAGGCGGCGCTGTGGCGCGCCGACCTCATCGCCGAGGCCGCCGCCCTGCTGGATCGCGCCGCCCAGGCGGGCCGCAGCGGGCCGCGCCAGATCCTGGGCGCGATCCACGCCACGCACTGCGCACGCGCCGAGGCCGGCGTCACCGACTGGCCGACCATCGCGGCGCTATATGGCGTGCTCGCCCACCTGCGGCCGCACCCGGCCGTCGCGGTGAACCGCGCGGTGGCGATCGGCGAGGCGGAAGGCGCCGAGGCCGGCCTGGCCGAACTCGCGCGCATCGGGCCCATCGAGGGCTGGCTGCCCTACCAGGCCGCCCTCGCCCACCTCAGTGCGCGGGCGGGCCGCGACGAGGCCGCGCGCGCCGCCTACGACGCGGCCCTGGCGCTCGGCCCGCCGCCGGCCGAGCGGCTGTTCCTGGAGCAGAGGCTACGGGCGCTCTGAGGCCTATTCCGCCCCGGGCTTGCCCTTCTCGGCGGCTTCCTTCTCCTGCTGCCGCGCGCCCGCCAGGATGGCCGGCAGGGCGTAGTTCCCCTCGTGGCAGGCGTACTCGTAGATGATCCCCTGCAGGGGCGAGAAGTCGTACTCGCCGCCCCACGCCTTCTCCCAGGTGTCCGGGTCCTCGACCTGGAACTTGTAGTTGATCCGCGTTGGCGACACGCGGGTGAACCACTCGGTGACCTTCAGGTTCTTCCACGAGCCCATGAAGGCCTCGCGCTGCGGGAAGTTGGTCGTTTCCACCACCAGGGTCTCGCCCTCGAAGTGGCCGATGGAGTCGCCCATCCACGGCCGCAGGCCATCGGTGCGGTGCTGGCCGTTCAGCCGCACGACGCGGGTGTCGTGGATCATCTCCACCTGTATCACCACCGTGTCGGGCGTCTGCAGGATCTGGTAGTTGTTGTTGTAGAAGCCGTTGGGCAGCATCGGCGCCGTGGCGTTGCGCCCGAAGCCGGTGATGCAGCGCTCGCCCAGCGCGCGGGTCTCATAGCTGTCGTAGCTGTCGCGGTATCCGCCGCCGAAGCCGCCCCCGCCCTTGCGCGGCGGCGGCATGCCGTTCGCCGTGGTGATGATCGAGGTCCGGAACTCGCCGTTCACCGCCATGATGTGCGCGCCGGGGTCCAGCCAGAAGGCGTTGTAGCCGCCCACGTCGCCGCCGGCCGCGCCGAACTCGGGCTTGATGGCGATCAGCTTCGCTTCGGCGGAGTTCGCCTGGTACGACTGGGTCGTCTTGTTCGGGTCGGTCGGAGCGTCGGCTTCTTCCAGCGCCTTGGCGAATGCCCCCTCCAGCGCCCGCGCCTCGGCCAGCGACAGCGTCGGCGCGCTGCTCAGCTTCGGATTGCGCACCAGCGGCGTCAGCGTCGCATTGCTCCAGTAGCCCGAGAAATCCGGATGGCCCCAGGCCGTCCTCGGAGCCTTCCAGCCCGGCTGGCGGATGGTGGGATCGGCGACTTGGGCCGGCGGCGCCTTGGCCGGCGCGGCCATCGCCACCCCCGTCGCGGCCAGAGCGGTTCCTAGTGCGGCGATCAACGCACGACGCATGACGTCTACCTCCCCTCAGGTTCTGCATGACCTGTGCCCGAAGCATACTACGCCTTCGAGATGACGCACGGTCATTCCGAGGGAGCCATGCCTCCGCTGACCCGACGCCCCCTCAAGTCACTCTTCCCTTTCGGCGTCGCGCCCCGTAACCCTCGCCGCATGGACGCCGAGCTCAACATCGCGACCGCCCCGTTCCGCGACCCCCGCTACGCCCCGCGCCGGCTGGTGGCCGACGAGCGGGCCGGCGGCGAGATGGTGCTGACCAACCCCACGCCCTATTCCACCGAGTTCCAGACCGTCACCGCCTCACTCGCGCACTGGGCCGCCGCCGCACCCGACCGCGTCTGGCTCGCGGAACGCTCGGGCGGCGGCTGGCGCGCCGTGACCTTCGCCGAGGCGTGGCAGCGGATCGCCGCCCTGGCCGCCGGCCTGCGCGACCTGGGCGTCGTCGGCGAGCGCCCGCTGCTGATCCTTAGCCGCAACACGGTCGATCACGCGCTGATCGCCTACGCCGCCATGGGCCAGGGCATGGCGGTCGCGCCGGTCTCGCCGCAGTACGGCCTGCCGGGCGCCAACACCGCGCGCCTCGCCCACGCCTGCGAAGTCCTGAAGCCGGCCGCGGTCTTCACCGAGGACGCCGCGCTCTTCGCCGACGGCCTGGCCGCCGACTGCCTGGCGGGCCTGCCGGTGATCGCGGCCGCCAATACCCGGCCGGGCGACGTGGCGCTGGAGAGCCTCTACGGCGCGGGCTCGGCCCAGCCCACGGCCACGCCCGAGCAGCACGCCAAGTACCTGCTGACCTCCGGCTCCACGGGACTGCCCAAGGCGGTGATCAACACCCACCGCACCATGAGCCTGAACTCGGCGCAGATCACGGCCTGCTTCGACGACCCGGACCCGCCGGTGATGGTGCACTCCGCGCCCTGGAGCCACAGCCTGGGCGCCAACGCGATCCTGCACTACTCGGCCCACCGCGGCGGCTCGCTCTACATCGACGCCGGCCAGCCCACGGCCGCGAAGTTCGGCGAGACGATCCGCAACCTGCGCGAGGTGGCGCCGACCTACCAGAACATGGTGCCGGCCGCCTGGATGCTGTTCGCCGAGGCGCTGGAGCAGGACGAGGACCTGGCGCGCGCCTTCTTCTCCCGCGTGCGGCTGCTGCAGTACGGTGGCGCCGCGCTGGGCCAGGCCACCGCAGACCGCATCCAGGCCGTGGCCGTCCGCACCGTGGGCGAGCGCATCAGCTTCGGCTCGGGCTACGGCGCCACCGAGACCGGCCCCACCGCCTGCAACGTCCACTGGGCCAACGCCCGGATGGGGATGATCGGCCTGCCGCTGCCGGGCACGTCGGTGCGGCTGGTCCCCGAGGCCGGCAAGCTCGACTTCCGGGTGAAGGGCCCGCAGATCACACCGGGCTACCTGGGCCGCCCTGAACTGTCGGCCGCCGCCTTCGACGACGAGGGCTTCTACCGCCTGGGCGACGCCGCCCGCTTCGTCGAACCCGGCAATCCGCAGGCCGGGATGATCTTCGACGGCCGGCTCTCCGAGAACTTCAAGCTGGTGTCCGGCACCTTCGTGATGGTGGGCGAGTTGCGCATCGGCGCCATCGGGGCCATCGGCGACGCGGTCACCGACGCGGTCGTCTGCGGCGAGAACCAGGAGGCCGTGGGCCTGCTGCTCTATCCCAACCCCACCCGCCCGCGCGCCGAGGTCGAGGCGGCGGTCCGGACGGGGATCGAAGCCTTCAACGCCCGCGCCAAGGGCTCGGGCGGCCGTGTCGCCCGCGCGCTGGTGCTGCCCGATCCGCCCGACGCCAACGCCGGCGAGATCACCGACAAGGGCTACATCGCCCAGAGCCTCGCCCGCGTCCGCCGCGCCGAGGCCATCGACCGGCTTTTCGCCGACCCCGTTCCTTCCGACGTGATGGTGTTCTGATGACCAACGGCGCCGACGCCCTGATCTCGACCCTGGTGGCCAACGAGGTCACCGCCTGTTTCGCCAATCCGGGCACGTCCGAGATGCAGTTCGTAGCCGCCCTCGACGGCGTGCCCGCTATGCGCCCCGTGCTCTGCCAGTTCGAGGGCGTGGCCACCGGCGCCGCGGACGGCTACGGCCGCATCGCCGACAAGCCGGCCTGCACCCTGCTGCACCTGGGCCCCGGCTACGGCAACGGCGTCGCCAACCTGCACAATGCGCGCCGCGCCTTCACGCCGATCGTCAACGTCATCGGCGATCACGCCACCTATCACCGCCAGTACGACGCGCCGCTGAACTCCGACATCGCCACGCTGGTGAAGCCGAACTCGATCTGGACGAAGTCGGCCGACAGCCCCGACACCGTCGCCAGCGTCACGGCCGAGGCGGTGGCCGCCAGCTACGGCCCGCCCGGCGGCCCAGTCAGCCTGATCCTGCCGGCCGACAGCGCCTGGCTTCCGGCCGCGAACGAGCCGGTCATCGCCCAGAAGCCCGTGCGTCCCGCGCCCGCCGGCGCCGCGGTCGACGCCGCCGCCACGGCCATCAAGGGCGCGAAGCAGCCGGTTGTCCTGCTGGGCGGCCAGGCCTCCCGCGCCGAGGCGCTGGTCCAGGCGGCGCGCCTGCAGGCCGCGGGCGTCACGGTCTACACCGACACCTTCGTCGCCCGGCAGCCGCGCGGCGCCGGCGGCTTCCTGCCGAGAAAGATGCAGTATTTCGGCGAGATGGCCCTGGCCGAGCTCGAGGGCGTCGACCTGATGGTCTACGCCGGCACGACCATGCCGGTGGCGTTCTTCGCCTATCCGAACCGGCCCAGCATCCTAGTCCCCGAGGGCTGCGAGACCCTGACCCTGCTCGACCGCGCGGAAGACGCCGTGGCCGGCCTCGCCGCCCTGGCCGACGCACTCGGCGCGCCCAAGGCCGGCCCGACCCAGGCGCTCAGCCTGCCCGACGCGGCGACCGGCAAGCTCACCTCCTACGGCGTCGGCGCGGCCATCGCGCGGCACATGCCGGAGGGCGCCATCGTCTGCGACGACGCCGTGACCTCGGGCGCCGGCGTCGCCGCCAACACCGCCACGGCCCGGCCGCACGACGTGCTGGCCCTGACCGGCGGCGCCATCGGCATCGGCCTGCCGCTCGCCATCGGCGCCGCGGTGGCGGCCCCCGACCGCAAGGTGCTGAGCCTGAACGGCGACGGCGCGGCGATGTACACGATCCAGGCGCTCTGGACGATGGCGCGGGAGAACCTCGACATCACCGTCGTGGTCTTCGCCAACTACACGTACCGCATCCTGAACGTGGAGATGGAGCGGACGGGCGCGGGCAAGGCCGGCCCGTCGGCCAAGAAGCTGCTCGACCTGGGCGGTCCCGACATCGACTTCGTCGCCGTCGCCAAGGGGCTCGGCCTCCCCGCCGTCAGCTGCGACACTGCCGAGGCCTTCGAGAAGGCCTTCGCCGGCGCCATGGCCCAGCGCGGCCCCATGTTCATCGAGGCGAAGATCTAGCCGCCCAGCCCTTCCGCCAGGATCACGCGGTAGTCGGCGCCCTTCAGGCGGTGCTGCTTGGCGTCCTGGTAGGCCGGGCTGTCGTACCAGGCCTTGGCCGCGGCCTTGTCGGGGAATTGGACCAGCACCACGCCCTCGGCCGGATCGCCCTCCAGCACCTCGAGCCCGCCGTAGAACACCAGCGGCGTGAGCGGGTGGTCGCCGCGCGCGGCGGCAGCCTTCGGGCCGTAGAGGTTCAGCTCGTCCTGGTTGGTCGTCTTGTTCTTGATGAAGATCACATAGGCGGGCATCGCGGGCTCCTTCGGAATCGAGGCCGGCACGGTGCCGCGCCTGCCCCGGCGTCCGCCAAGCGCGCCCTGACGCAAAGGGCCCAAAGCAAAAGGCCCGCGGATCGCTCCGCGGGCCTTCGCATCTGGGCTTTCGCCTGGTCTCAGGTGTTGCCGGGCAGCTTGCAGTTGCCGGCGAACGCGCAGCCGATCGCGCCGACGGCGGCGACGCTGGGCGCGCTCTGGTACTCGATCATGTAGCCCTTCAGCTTGTCGGCGCAGGCCACTTCCACGTAGGTCGTGCCCTTCTCCGTCTTGCCGACGACGCGGCTGTTTGAGACCTCGCAGGAGTTGAAGTTGAACTTCTTGAGGTCCGAGGTCAGCAGCGCATAGGCCGCTTCCGGCTTGGTCAGCGAGCACTTGTAGCCGGCGATCGGGGCGCGGGCGCAGTCCAGCGCCTGGCCCTTCTGGCCCGCCTTCGAGATCAGGATCGCGCCCGCGCCGTCCTTGCAGACCAGCTCGACCACTTCCTCGCCCGGCTTCGACGGGAACAGGGCATACTTGTCGACGTCGCACTTGCCGCCGGCGTTGGTCACCAGCTTCGTGTAGAGGCCGGCCTGCTCGTTCTGGGCCTGGCGGGCGTCGGTCAGGGTGCAGCCGCCCAGGATCTGGGTGGCCTTGGCGCACTCGTAGGTCTCGGTCAGCGTGCCGGCCGCGGCGACCTTGAAGATGTAGCCCTTACCGTCCTGGCACGCGGCTTCGTAGAAGGTCGAGTTGTCCTTCGAGGTGCCGACGAACCGGCGGTCCTTCACGGCGCAGCCGTTGTTGGCCTGGCCGGCGTACTTGTCGACCACCGCGAGGCGCGCGGCCTTGTCGCCGAACGTGCACTTAATGTTGGTCTCGGCGTCGTCGTACATCAGGCAGTTCTGGGCCTGCAGCGGCTTGGCGCCGTCGAACGGGACGCTGGTCAGCAGGATGTAGCCGCCGCCGCCCTGGCAGGCGACTTCCATGTAGGTGCTGGTCTTGGTCTGGCCGATGCCGCGCGCCTGTTCGGGAATGCAGTCGGCGCCGGCGGCCTTCAGCAGCGGCTGGAGCACGGCCTTGGGATCCGAGTTGCCCGGCAGCATGCAGGGCGCGGACGGCGGCTGGCCCGGGGCCGGCGGCGTGTTCGCCTCGATGCAGCTATACGAAGTGGTGGCGCCCTCGGCCGGCTTCTGCAGGACGTAGCCCATCTGGCCCGTGCCGCAGGCGACTTCGTAGTACGAGGTCTTCGACTTCTTGTCCTCGCCGATCAGGCGGGCGTCAGAGACCTGGCAGTTCAGCCCGGCGCCCTGCACGACGGCCGGCGCATCCGCCATGCCCTTCTTGCGCGCGGCTTCCGCGATCGGCGCCGGCTTCTTGGCCTGCGAGATCGCCGTCGCCGGCCCGAGGACCGCGCACGTCACCGCGAACGCAAGCCCGATAGCTCCCAACCCACTCCATTTGGGCATCTTCACCTGACTTCTCTCCTGGCCTTGATTCCTGGACGCGACCTTGGGGCGCGCGATTTTGGGCGCTTATAAGCGCCGCGATGTCCCCGGGGTCAAGCTGCCCGGCGAACCGGGCCGAAGTGTGACTTTTTTCCAAGCACTTAGCTTGACCACGAGGCTCGAAACGCGCGCTTTCGGCGAGCCGCGTTACGCCTTGCGCACCTTGAGCCGCGCCCCATCCACGCCCACCACCTCGACATGGGCCCCCGCCTCGAGGGTCTCGCCCTCCGCGAGTTCGGCCGCCCATTCCTTGCCGTCGATGAAGACCCGGCCCGCGCGACCGGCGAACGCCTTCACCGCCGAGCCCTTGTGACCGACGAGGCGGGCGACGTTGTCGTTGATGTCGCCCGAGGGCGCGGTCGCCTGCCGCGGCAGGTACCGGCGCGCCAGCAGCGTCGAGGCGATGGTGAGCAGGGCGAAGATCAGGATGGTCGTGGCGCCGCTGACGTCCGTCACGCCCACCACCGCCGCGGTCACCGCCGCCGACGCCGAGGCCCAGAGCAGCCAGCCCGAGCCGGTCACCACCTCGGCCGCCAGGATCGCGGCGGCCAGCCCGGCCCAGACCCAGAACGGCTGCGCGGCGTAGAGGCCCACGAAATCCATGGCTCAGGCTCCCGTCGTCGGCACGCCGCCGCGGCCGCGGGCGGGCGGGCGCGGCGCCGGCGGGCCGTCGCCGCTTATCGCCTTCACCAGCTCGCCGATGCCGCCCACGGTGCCGACCAGCGCGCCCATCTCGGCCGGCACGATCACGGTCTTCTGCTGTGGGCTCTCGGCCAGCTTGCCGAAGGCCTCCACATATTTCTGCGCCACGAAGTAGTTGATGGCGTTCACGTCGCCGGCGGCGATGGCGTCCGACACCAACTCGGTGGCCTTGGCCTCGGCCTGGGCCGAGCGTTCGCGGGCCTCGGCGTCGCGGAACGCGGCCTCCTTGCGGCCCTCGGCCTCCAGGATCGCCGCCTGCTTGGCGCCCTCGGCGCGGGCGATGGCCGCCGACTTCTCGCCGTCGGCCTCGGTGATCACCGCGCGCCGTTCGCGCTCGGCCTTCATCTGGCGGGCCATGGCGTTGGTGATGTCCGGCGGCGGGGTCAGGTCCTTGATCTCGATGCGCGCCAGCTTCACGCCCCACGGGCTGGTGGCCTGGTCGATCACGTCCAGCAGGCGGGTGTTGATATGGTCGCGCTGGCTCAGCACCTCGTCCAGCTCCATCGAACCCACGACGGTGCGCAGGTTGGTCATCGTGAGCTGCTGGATCGCGAAGTTCAGGTTGTCGACCCGATAGGCCGCCTCGCTGGCGTCCATCACCTGGATGAACACGATGGCGTCCACCTGGACCATGACGTTGTCCTTGGTGATCACCTCCTGGCGCGGCACGTCCAGCACCTGCTCCATCATGTTCACCCGGCGGCCCACGCCTTCGACGAACGGCGTCAGGAAGCTGATCCCCGGCTTCAGCGTGCGGGTGTAGCGGCCGAACTGCTCGACCGTGTACTCGCGGCCCTGCGGCACGATCTTGATGGCGCCCAGGGCGACCACCAGGGCCAGCACCAGGAACACGCCGGCGACAATCATTCCCATCGTCATCCCCCTCCACAGCCTCGGGTGGAGCTTAGCGGCCGCATTCAGCTCCCGCCACGGAAACCGGACGGACACGCTCGCGCCGCGATCGCCGGTCTGTTAGCGGTCCGCCATGATCCGACGCCTGCTCCTCATCCCGGCCGCCCCCATCTGCCTGGGTCTGGCCTGCCTTGCCGCCGCCCCGGCCCCGAAGGCTGCGCCCGCCAAGGCCCCCGCCGCCAAGGCCGCACCCGCGAAGCCCGCCGCCAAGCCGGCCCCGGCCGAACCCTACGACGCCCGGAACCCGCAGAGCCTGATGGACATCCTGGGCGCGGCCGGCGCCAAGGTGCAGACCAGCCGCAAGGAGGCGGACGCCGTCTTCGTCACCGTCACCTCGACCGCAGCCAACTTCTCGCTGCAGTTCGCCGGCTGCAATCCGCAGGGCCGGAGCTGCCAGGCGGCGCTCTACGACAGCCTGCTGGACGGCGCTGCGCCGACCCTCAGCCAGATCAACGGCTTTAACCAGACCTCGGTCTTCTGCCGCGCCTACCAGGACAAGGCCGGCAAGCCGCACGCGATCTACGCGGCGCTGCTGGTGAAGTCCGACACCCGCGAGACCGCGCTGACCCACCTCGCCGCCTGGCAGGGCTGCCTGGGCGAGGCGCGCACCTTCGTCCGCGACCCCGTCGCCTACCTGGCGGAAGCCGCCTAGGCCGGAACCGCCGTCCGGCCGCGGATCGCCGCCACGCGGTCGATGGCCACCTCGGCCTCGCGCACGATGCGGGCCACGATCTCGCCGGCCGGCAGCACGTCCTTCACCCCGCCCGCCGATTGGCCCATGGCGAAGCACGAGCGGTCGATGTCCAGGCCGTCCAGTTGCCCACCGATGCCGCCCATCACGCCCTCGCGCGTCGACAGCATGGCCTGCTGCGGGAAGGGCTGGATGTCGGCCGGGCGCTTCTCCCAGTCCTCGACATAGGGGTTCTTCTTCACCCGCATCGGCTTGCCGGAGTAGCTGCGGGTGCGGACCGTGTCCTCGTCGGAGGCCTCGACGATCACGTCGCGGTACATCTGGCCCGCGTGCGCCTCGGCCGAGGCGATGAAGCGCGTGCCCATCCAGACGCCCACCGCGCCCAGGCTCAGCGCCGCCGCCAGACCGCGGCCGTCATAGAGGCCGCCCGCGGCCACCACCGGGATCTTCACGGCCTCCACCGCCTGGGCCACCAGCGGCATGGTGCCGACCAGGCCGGTGTGCCCGCCGCCCTCGCCGCCCTGGCAGATCACCGCGTCGCAGCCGGCCTGCTCGGCCTTCACGGCATGCTTCACCGCCCCGCAGACCACCATCACCTTCAGGCCGGCGTTCTTCAGCTTCTCCAGGATCGGCATCGGCACACCCAGGCCGGCCACGAAGCTGGAGGCGCCCTCCTCGATGATCACGTCCACCGAGGCGGTCAGGCTCTCGGGCGAGGCCGCCAGCAGGTCCACGCCGAACGGCCCGTCGGTCAGCTTGCGCACCAGCCGCATCTGCTCGCGGATGAAGTCCGGCCCGCGCCCCGCCATGCCCAGCACGCCATAGCCGCCGGCGTTGGTCACGGCCGCCGCCAGCTCGGCGTAGGACACGCCGCCCATCCCGGCCAGCATGATCGGATGCTTCACGCCCAGGAGGTCGCAGAGCGGGGTATGCAGGGTCATCGGACGTCCTCCCTTGATCTTGCCGGGAAGCATGGCGCCGCGGTCCGTCGTTGGAAACGGTGACGCGAGGTCAGTCCTGAGGCTAGGTTGGGTCCGGGGGGAATCCGGCGGCATGCTGACGATACGGCTCTTGGGCGAGCTCGAGGTGCGCCAGGACGGCGCGCCGACGCCCCTGCCGCCGTCGCGCAAGACCCGGGCGCTGCTGGCCTATCTCGCCGCCACCGGCCGGCCCGAGCGGCGCCAGCGGCTGTGCGAACTGCTCTGGGACGTGCCCGACGATCCGCGCGGCGCGCTGCGCTGGAGCCTCTCGAAGCTGCGGGCCATCCTCGACCGCGAGGGTGCGCCGGTCGTGACAGCCGATCGGAACCAGGTCGGCGTGCGCCTCGAGCCCGGCCAGGTCGACCTCCTGGCTGTACGCGCCACCCTGCGCGACGGCGTGGACGGCGCCGCCACCCAGATCCTGGAGAGCCTGGCGGCGATGTTCGCCGGCCCGTTCCTCGCCGACCTCGACCTGCCGCAGAGCCCTGAGCTGCAGTCGTGGATCGCCGCGACGCGGGAAGAGGCCCGCCGCCTGCACGCCGACATCCTTTACACCCTGGACGACCGGCACGCGGCCGACCCCGAGCGGGCCCTGCCCTATGCGCGCGAACTGGTGCGGCTCGATCCGTGGGCGGAGAGCGCCTGGACGCGGCTGATCGAGCGGCTGAACGCCCTGGGACGCCACCAGGAGGCGGAGGCGCAGTACGCGGCCGCGGCGAAGGCGCTGGCCGATCTCGGCGGGCCGACGCGGCGCCTGGAACGGGCGCGCCAGTCGACCGTCGCCCAGCCGGCTCCGGCCCCGCCGACACCGGCGCCCCTCGTCGAGATGCGGCAGGACATCCGCTTCTGCCGCACGACGGACGGCGTGCGCATCGCCTACGCCCTGGCCGGCGAGGGCCCGCCGCTGGTCAAGTCCGCCAACTGGATGAACCACCTGGAGTACGACTGGGAGAGCCCGATCTTCGCGCACTTCCTGCGCGGCCTCGCCGACGGCCGCCAATTGCTCCGCTACGACGCCCGCGGCAACGGCCTGTCGGACTGGGACGTCGGCGAGGTGGGGCAGGAGGCGTGGTACGCCGACTTCGAGGCAGTGATCGAGGCGTCGGGCTTCGACCGCTTCCCGATCCTCGGCCAGTCGCAGGGCGCGGCCAGCGCGATCACCTACGCGGTCCGCCACCCCGAGCGGGTGACCCACCTGGTCCTGCACGGCGCCTTCCCGGCCGGCCGCCGGGACGCGGCGGGCATCGCGGAGCGCAAGGCGATGACCACCCTGATCCGCGGAGGCTGGGCGCAGGAGAACCCGGCCTTCCGCCAGCTTTTCGCCTCGCTGTTCATCCCCGGCGCGACCCGGGACCTGGCCGACGCCTTCAACGAGCTGCAGCGCCGCAGCACCTCGGCCGAGTGCGCCGCCCGCTATTTCGAGGCCGCCGGCCAGCTCGACGTGCGTGAGCTGCTGCCGCAGATCAAGGTTCCGACGCTGGTGCTGCACTCGCGCGGCGACGCCATGGTGCCCATCGAGGCCGGCCGCCTGCTGGCCGCCGCGATCCCCGGCGCCCGCTTCGTCGCGCTGCCGGGCCAGAACCACATGCTGCTCGAGGACGAACCCGCCACGCCACGCTTCTTCGAGGAACTGCGGCTGTTCCTGGAGACCTAGCCCATCACCACCAGCCGCGGGCTGACGGCGATCGGCTGGGTGATGGTGTGCAGGGTGGGCGAGGTGGCGAGCATGGCCTGAAAGATTCGCTGGAATTCCGCCTCCGGCGCCGAGCCTTTCACGCTGACCGTGGTGGTCAGCCCCGCATAGCCCGGCGCCACGGACGGATCGACGCCCAGCAGGCCGCGCAGGTCGATGTCGCCCTCGGTGGCCACGTCCAGCCGGTGGATCTCCAGCCCCTCCAGCGCGCACAGCGTCGCGAAGCGGAAGGTCAGGCAGGCGTTGAGGGCCGCCAGCAGGTACTCCTGCGGATTGGCGTAGTTGTCGGTGCCGCCCAGTTCCGACGGCTGGTCCACCTCGATGGCGAACGGCCGCCGCGCCATCTGGCCGCCCACGCTGAACACATCCACCTGCCCGCAGCTGCGCAGGCGGCTGCGCCAGCTGTTGGCCACGCGCCAGCGGGTGAGGCCCCGCGCCGGGCGGCGGCGCACGCTGTCGATCAGGGCGCGGACGTGGTGGATCGGCACGCCGTTCAGGTAGCTGCGGCGGCCCAGAGTGGTCGTGGCGGTCATGTGCGTTCTCCTTGGCCCTCAGGAGTGACGCGCGCCCGTGTGAGCCGGCGTGGCGCCCGGCGTGGAAATCGCCGCCGCCAGCGTGGAAACGGGGTCAGGCCGGTCGGATCACGGGCAGCCGAGACAGCTCGGCCGCGGCGAAATCCAGGAACGCCCGCACCCGTGGCGGCGTCAGCCGGGCGCTCGCCGTCACCAGTTGCACCGGAATCGGCGCCGGCTCGTGGTCCGCCAGCAACCGCACCAGCCGGCCGTCCGCCAGCTCGTCGGCCAGCTGGTACGAGAACACCCGCGTCACCCCGCGCCCCTCGATCGCTGCGGCCACCACCGGCTCGACGGCGTTGATCATCAGCCGTGGCCGCAGCCGCACCGTCATCGGCCCGCGCGGCCCTTCGAACCGCCACTCGGGCGGGCCGGGCTGGGTGCTGGAGTGGATGATCTCGTGGTCGGCCAGGTCGCCCGGCCGCTCGGGCACGCCCCGCCGCGCGAGGTAGCCGGGCGAGGCCGCCACGACGCGGCGCACCTCGCCCACCCGGCGCACGACGAGGCTGGAGTCGGCCAGGGCGCCGATCCGCACGGCCACGTCCAGGCCGGCCTCCACGAAGTCCAGGTTCCGGTCATTCAGCACCAGGTCGGCAGTCACCTGCGGGTGGGCGTCCAGGAACGCAGCCACCACCGGAGCCACGTGCCGTCGTCCGAAGACCAGCGGCGCGCTGACCCGGACCGCGCCCCGCAGCGGGCCCGCCTCCTCGTGGGCGATCGCCGAGTCGTAGGCTGCGAGCACCGCCCGCGCCTCGTCCGCCAGCCGCCGGCCGGCGTCGGTAACCGCGAGCCGGCGCGTGGTCCGCTCCACCAGCCGCGCGCCGACGCGCGCCTCCAGCGCCGAGAGCGTCCGTGTCACCGCCGCCGGTGAGCGCCGCAACCGGCGCGCCGCGGCGGCGAGGCTGCCGGTCTCCAGCACGGCCACGAAGACGGCGAGTTCGTCGAGGCGATCCATTCTTCCGCCATGTGCAATTCTGACTTGCGAACTAGCCGACTTCTGAGCGTTTGGCGCAACGCCTACTTTCAGGGCCATGACGAACACGATCCGCCTGCACGGCGTCACGCTCTCCGGCCACGTCCACAAGGTGGGACTGTTCCTGCGCCTGCTCGGCCTGCCGTTCGAGACGGTGGAGGCCGGACGCGACGAGCGCGCCACCGAGGCCTTCCGCCGCCTCAACCCGCTGGGCCAGATCCCGGTGCTGGAGGACGGAGACTTCGCGCTGGCCGACTCCAACGCCATCCTGGTCTACTTGGCCAAGCGCTACGACCCGGCGGGCCGCTGGCTGCCGGAAGACGCCGTCGGCGCCGCCGCCGTTCAGCGTTGGCTGTCGATCTCGGCGGGCGAGATCCGCTTCGGCCCCGCGAACGCCCGCGCCGTCCACCTGTTCGGCCTGAAGACCGACCTGGCCGACGCCCACGCCGTGGCGGCCCGCCTGCTCGGGTTCATGGACGCGACGCTGAGCGGCCGCGATTGGCTGGCCGCCGACCGGCCGAGCCTGGCGGACGTGGCCTGCTATCCGTACGTGGCCTGCGCGCCCGAAGGCGGCGTGGACCTCGCGCCCTATCCCGCGGTGCGCGCTTGGATCGCCCGCTTCGAGGCGCTGCCCGGCGTGGCGCCCATGCCGCGCTCGGCGGTTCCGGCGTGACCATGGAAGACCTCGGCCCCTGGCATGTCGGCGAGCGGCGCGCCCAGGCGCTGTCGGGCGTCGAGCACCTGCCCGGCGGGGCGGGCATCCGCAGCTTCATGCCCGACCAGCACCGCGAGTTCTTCGCCATGCTGCCGTTCATGGTCGCCGGAACCCTGGACGATGACGGCGCGCCGATGGCGACCCTGCTCACCGGGCGTCCGGGCTTCGTGACCAGCCCCGATCCGATGACGCTGACCCTGGCCGCGCGCAGCACCGACCCGGCCGGTAGGCGGCTGGTCCCCGGCGCGGCGATCGGGCTCCTCGGCATCCAGCCCGACACGCGACGCCGCAACCGCGCCAACGGCGTGGTGACCGAGGCGAGCGAAGCCGGCCTGACGGTCCGCGTGCGCCAGAGCTTCGGCAACTGCCCGCAGTACATCCATCCGCGTCACGTGATGGTCGACCGTCGGGTTTCGATCGACGCCGAGCCGTTGGAGGGGCTGGACGCCCGCGCCCGCAAACAGATCGCCGCGGCGGACACGTTCTTCGTGGCCACGTCCAGCGGTGAGGGCGTGGAGAACGGCGGCGTGGACATCTCGCACCGCGGCGGCCCACCGGGCTTCGTCCGCATCGCCGGCGACGTGCTGACCATCCCCGACTATCGGGGCAACCGCTACTTCAACACCCTGGGAAATCTGCTGCTCGACGCGCGCGCGGCCCTGCTGTTCGTCGATTTCGCCAACGGCGAACTGCTGCAGCTGCAGGGGACGGCCGAGATCGCCTGGGACGAGCGCGAGCTGCCGGGCGCCGAGCGCACATGGCGCTTCAGGGTCGAACGCGGCTGGCGCGGGCCGGCCGGCCTCTACGCCTGAGCGCCGGGGGCCTGAGCCGCCCTGCTTCGCGTGACGGGCGGCGGCTGCGGCCGCGAGAACACCAGCTCCTCTTCCGACGAGTGCGCGGTCTGGAACCGGTAGCCGTCCACGTCGAACGCCCGTAGGTCGGCAGCCTTCTCGATCCGGTTGTCGATGGCGAAGCGGGCCATGGCGCCGCGAGCTCGCTTGGCGAAGAACGAGACGATCTTCGCCTCGCCGTCCTTCTCCTCCAGGAACCGGCACGACAGCACCGGCGCCTTCAGCGCGGCCCGGTCCACGGCGCCGAAATACTCGCCGCTGGCGCAGTTCACGACCGTGCGGTCCTTGTGGCCCGCGATCGCCTCGTCCAGGGCGTTCGATATTCGCGTCCCCCAGAAGTCGTAGAGGCTCTGGCCGCGCCGGGTCTTGATCCGCACGCCCATCTCCAGGCGATAGGGCTGGATGGCGTCCAGCGGCCGCAGCACGCCATAGAGGCCCGACAGGATCCGCACCCGCTCCTGCGCCCAGGCCAACGCCTTCTTGTCCAGCTCGCGCGCCTTCAGGCCCAGGTAGACGTCGCCGTTGAACGCGAAGGCCGCCTGCAGCCCCTCCTCGCTCTCCGGATCGAAGGCCTGGAAGCGCTCGCGGTTCAGCTTCGCCAGGCTGTCCGAGAGGTCCATCATCCGCTTGAGGTCGATCACCCGGAGCTTCTTCGTCGTCTTCGAGAGCTCGGCCGTGTGCTCGGTGAGCTGCGGCAGAGTCAGCGGTGCGGCCTGCGGCGGGGCGTCGAAGTTCAGCGCCTTGGCCGGCGAGAGGACGATGAGCATCGCCACCCTTTGCCGCGACTTGAACACGGCGCCAAGGATATCGCTACGACTCCGCTTGCTTATGTGCCCAAGCGTCGGTCATGAGGGACAATGGGGTCTGTTCGTAACGATCGCGCCATGGCCGGCCTGCTCGTCGGCTTCGCCGTGCTGGCGGCGATCCTGCTTGGCTCGATGTGGTTCAACGAACAGCAGGCCGACGCCACACGCCTGGTCCGCCATACCCTAGAGGTCGAGAACCGGCTGAGCAGCCTTCATACCGAGTTGCTCGAGGCCGAGGCGGGGCAGCGAGGCTTCCTGCTCGCCGGCCGGCCCGGTTTCCTCGAGCCCTACAGCGAAGCCGTCCGGCGGCTCGAACCCGAGCTCGCGGAACTCGCCCAGGCCACCGCGGACAATCCCCGCCAGATCGAGAACGTCAAGCGCCTCCGGGCCGCGGTGGACCTCCGCGCCAAGCTCCTCAGCGAGAACCTCGCGATCTACCAAGCGGGTCAGGCCGTGCCGGCCGAGCGCCTTGAGGCGGGCCGCAGGTACATGGACTCGGCGCGCGACATCGTGCTGGAGATGAAGCAGGAAGAGGAGCGCCTCCTGGCGATCCGCATCACGCAGGTCCGGAACCAGACGCTGCTGGTGCGCCTGGGCTTCCTGCTCAGCACCCTCGCCGTCCTGGCGCTGGGGACCTTCGCGGTCGTCAACGCGCGCCGCAAGCTCCGGGAAGCCATGACTGCGGCCGAGTCCCTCCAGGTCGCCAATACCCGGCTGGAAGCCGAGGCCGCCAGCCGCGAGGCCGCCGAGGCCCAGGTCCGCCAGTTCCAGAAGATGCAGGCGATCGGCCAGCTCACCGGCGGCATCGCGCACGACTTCAACAACATGCTGGCGATCGTCATCGGCTCGCTGGACCTGGCGAAGCGGCGGCTGACCAAGGACATCGTCCGCGCCGAGGCCTGCATCGACAGCGCGCTGGAAGGCGCGAGCCGCGCCGCCCAGCTCACGGCCCGCCTATTGGCCTTCTCGCGCCAGCAGGCGCTGGAGCCACGGGTGCTGGACGTCAACAAGCTGGTGGGCGGCATGTCCGAGCTGCTCCGCCGCACCATCGGCGAGAACCTCCGGGTCGAGACCGTGTTGGCCGGCGGCCTGTGGCGCACCTTCGCCGACCCGGCCCAGCTCGAGAACGCCATCGTCAACCTGTGCGTCAACGCGCGCGACGCCATGCCGGACGGCGGCCGCCTGACCATCGAAACCTCGAACGCCCACCTGGACGACGCCTATGCCGCCAGCCAGACCGAGGTGGAGCCCGGTCAGTACGTGATGATCTCGGTGACCGACACCGGCACGGGCATGCCGCCCGAGGTGATTGAGCGCGCCTTCGACCCGTTCTACACCACCAAGGGCGTGGGCCGCGGCACGGGCCTGGGGCTCAGCCAGGTGCACGGCTTCGTCAAGCAGAGCCACGGCCACGTGAAGATCTATTCCGAGCCCGGCGTCGGCACGACCATCAAGATCTACCTGCCCCGCAACACCGGCGAGCTGGAGGCTGGCGAGGGCCAGACGCGGCCGGTGGGCGAGCTTCCCCACGGCAGCGCCGACGAGATCATCCTGGTGGTGGAGGACGACGAGCGGGTCCGGCACTTCAGCGTCGATGCCCTGCGCGAGCTCGGCTACACCGTCGTCCAGGCTTCCGACGCCGCCCAGGCGCTGACCGTTCTGACCCTGCAGCCCCGCGTCGACCTGCTGTTCACCGACGTGATCATGCCCGACCTCGACGGCCGCCGCCTGGCCGACAAGGCGCGCGCCGAACGGCCGGGCCTGAAGGTGCTCTACACCACTGGCTACACGCGCAACGCCATTGTCCACAACGGCATGTTGGACGCCGACGTCGCCTTCATCGCCAAGCCCTTCACCATCGAGCAGGTGGCCCTGAAGGTGCGCCAGGTGCTGGACGCGAGGGTCTAGAACAGCACTCGCGGGTTCAGGATCCGCTTGGGGTCCAGCGCCTGGCGGATCGCCCGCTGGGCGGCCAGCTCCACCTCGCTCTTGTAGCGAGCGCCCTCCGCGGTCTTCATCGCGCCCAGGCCGTGCTCCGCGCTTATCGAGCCGCCCATCCTCGCCACGATGTCATGGACGATCCGCGAGCCCTGGTCGCGCCGGGCCGAATGCTCGGCGTCCGAACCGCCGTCGGCGCGCAGCACGTCGTAGTGGATGTTGCCGTCGCCCACGTGGCCGAAGGCGGCGATGCGCGCGCCAGGCGCGAAGGCCTGCATGGCCGCCGTCGCCTCGGCCAGGAACGCCGCCACCTGGCTGACTGGCACCGAGACGTCGTGCTTCCACGTCGCGCCCTCGGGCTTCTGGGCCGGGGACTGGTTCTCACGGATGGCCCACAGCGCCTTGGCCTGGGTCTCGGTCTGGGCGACCACCGCGTCGCGGATCAGCCCGCCCTCCAGCCCCTCCGCCAGGAACCGCTCCATGGCCGCCTCGGCCGAGCCCGGCTCGCCCGACGAGAACTCGGCCAGCACGTACCAAGGGTGCGGCTCGCTCAGCGGGTCGCGCGTCCCGGCGATGTTGCGCAGCGCGAAGTCGATCCCGAGACGGCCCATCAGCTCGAAGGCCTCGACCGCGCCGCCGGTCTCCTCCTTGGCCCGCGCCAGCAGCCTGATGGCGTCGTCGGCGCTCCCCAGCCCGATCATCGCAACGGCCCGCGAGGCCATCACCGGATAGAGCTTCAGCGCCGCCGCAGTCACCACGCCCAGCGTCCCCTCGGCCCCGATCAGCAGCTGCTTCAGGTCGTAGCCGGTGTTGTCCTTGCGCAGGCGCTTCAGCCCGTTCCAGACCTCGCCGGTCGGCAGCACGGCCTCCAGCCCCAGCACCAGGTTGCGGGTCATGCCGTAGCGCAGCACCTGGGTGCCGCCGGCGTTGGTGGAGACCACGCCGCCCACGGTGGCCGAGCCCTCCGACGCCAGCCCGAGCGGGAAACGCCGGCGCACCTCGGCGGCCGCCGCGTGCACCTCGGCCAGGGTCACGCCCGCCTCGGCGGTCAGCGCGTCATCGAAGGCGTCGACCTCGCGGATACCCTTCATGCGCTCGGTGGAGAGCAGGATCTCGCCCTGCGGGATCTGGCCGCCGACCAGACCCGTGTTGCCACCTTGCGTGGTGATCGGCTGGCCCGCCTCGAAGCAGACCCCAACCACCGCGGCCACCTCGGCCGTCGTCCTCGGCAGCGCGAGGAACGAGGTCTGCCCCACCCAGCGGTCGCGCCATTCCACCAGCTTCGGCGCAATGCGCTCGGCGTCCTCGCTGAACCCGCCCGGCCCCAGCACGGCCTTCAGGCGGGAGATCACGTCGGCGGGCACGGGGGCGGTCATGGCCTCAATCTAGTCCTCGACGCCTAGCCCACAAAGCCCGCCGCGCGTTTCAGCCGGTCGTTGATCGCTTCGCCCAGGCCCTCGTGCGGGATGGGGGCCACGGCGATGCCGGCCGGATTCGTCCGGTCCGCGCCCCGCAGGTAGGCGAAGAGGTTGGCCGCTGCTTCGGCCAGGTCGCCGGTGGGGCTGAGGTTCCAGCGGCTGGGCGCATCCGGTCCGAACGACAGCCAGGCCTCGCCAGGTCGGGGCTCGATCGCCTCCAGCCGCACCGGCGCATTTGGGGCGTAGTGCCGGGCGAGCCGCCCTGGCGAGCGCCGAGCGTCCGCCTCGGCTTCGGCCAGCGGTCCGACGACGGCCTCGATGTCGGCCCGCGTCACCGCCCCCGGCCGCAGCAGCCGCGCCGCGTCCAGCAGCGCGACGACCGTCGACTCCAGGCCGATGTCGCAGGGCCCGCCGTCCAGCGCCGCCTCGGCCGCCGATCCGGTCTCCTCCACCGCGTCGGCATAGGTGGTCGGGCTGGGCCGGCCCGAGCGGTTGGCCGAGGGCGCCACCACCGGTCCGCCCACCGCCTCGATCAGAGCATGCGCCAGCGGATGGCCGGGCGCGCGGACGGCCACGGTGTCCAGCCCCGCCCGCGCCAGGTCACAGACCGCCTGCGTGTCAGCCACCGGCAGCACCAGCGTCAGCGGCCCCGGCCAGAACCGCGCCGCCAGCGCCTCGGCGCGCGCGTCGAACACCGCGATCCGCCGCGCCATGGCCAGGTCCGCCACATGGGCGATCAGCGGGTTGAAGCTGGGCCGGCCCTTGGCCTCGTAGACGGCCGCCACGGCTCGCGCGTTCGCCGCGTCGGCGGCCAGGCCGTAGACCGTCTCGGTGGGCATCAGCACCAGGCCGCCGGCCCTCAGGGCGGCGGCGGCTCGGGCGACATCCGCCGCGCGGTCAGGGCGATCTTCACGCTCACCCGCGCCGGGATCTGATCGGTGCTCGTCCACTCGCCCTGTCCAACGCCGAAGGCCGTCCGGTCGAGGCTCGTTACACCGCGGACCTCGGCCCTGTCCCCGTCGATCTTGAGCCGGAACGGCAGGTCCAGCGGCTTGCTGACGCCGCGCAGGTTCAGCCGCCCGTGGGCGACGAACCGCCCCTCGCCGGTCCGCTCGAACCGCTCGGCCGTGAACGTGGCCCTGGGGTGCGCGCCCGCGTCCAGCCAGTCGCCGGTCGGCAGCGAGGCGTCGCGCTGGGCGTCCCCCGTGTCGATCGAGGCCACATCGATCACGACGTTCACGTGCGAGCGGTCCAGCGCCTCCGGGCTGAAGACGATATCGGCCGTCCAGCGCTCGAACCGCCCCACGATGGCCTGCCCGCTCCAGGCGGTTTCGAACGCCAGCGTCGAGCCGCGCTGCACGGCCCAGCGGACCGGCCCGGGCGGCGTGGCATCGGTCGGCGCGGACGCGACCGCGGGCCCCGTCGGGGCCGCCACGGGCTCGGGCGCCGGCTCCGCCCGGGGCGGCGGCGCGCTCGTCGCCGGGCGGGGCGGCTGGTAGGTCCGGCCGAACGCCACGACGGCGACCAGCGCGACGGCGACCGCCGCCAGCCAAGGCTCCAGCCGCCGTCCCGGCTTCGCGCCCGGCGCCATGCGCGCCAGCACGGGCGAGGCGCGGTCCAGCCACTGGTGCTTCAGCGCCCCGGCCACGTGCAGGGCGATCAACACGTAGAAGCCCTTGATGATCAGGTGGTGCGCATCCTTCGCCGCGCCGTTCCACGCCGCCTTCGCGGCCGGCGCCAGGTCGGCCAGGCCCGGGACGTGCGGCCAGGGCACGGTCCCGAACAGCACGGTCGGCAGGGCGATGCGGCTGGTCGAGACCATGATCCAGCCGCTCACCGGCATCAGGATCATCACCGCGTAGAAGCCCCAATGCGCCGCGACCGACAGCCCCCGCTCCCATCCGGCCAGGTCCGCGGGCTCTGGCGGCGGCGTATGCATCAGCCGCCAGGCCAGCCGCGTGAGGCTGAGCAGCAGCACGGTGATACCGATGGACTTGTGGAGCTGGAAGACGGCGAACGCCTCGGGCGTCCGGCCTTCCATCCGACCCGCCAGCACGATCTGCAGGACGATCAGCACCGCGATCGTCCAGTGCAGCGCGATGGCGACGGCCGCGTAGCGCGCGGGCCGCCCCTCTGACGCCAGGCTCACTTCTTCACGAACTCCACTTCGAAGGCCAGGTCGACCTCGTCGCCCGCGAAGGGGCGCCCGCCCGTAACCCCGAACTCTGATCGCTTGATCCGCCCGACGCCCGAGAAGCCCATACGGGTGCCCGCGCCCAGCAGACCCGGCCCCACGCCGTTGAACTCGACGTCCAGCGTCACAGGCTTGGTCACGCCATGCAACGTCAGCTCGCCGGCGAGCTGGCCCTTGCCGTCCTCGCCGGTCGTCAGGCTGTTCGAGCTGAAGGTGATGATCGGGTACTTCTCGGGCTCGAAGTAGCCGGCGACGGTCTTGTTGAAGATGCTGTCCTCCGTGTCGATCGACTTGGGGTCGACGGTGATCGCCACCTTCGTCGCCTGCCAGTTGGCGGGATCGTAGGTGAACGCGCCACTCAGCGTCCGGAACCGCATGGTGTAGCGCGAGAAGCCGCCCATGTGCGGCACCTTCACCAGCAGGCTCGCGTGTCGGGGATCCAGCTCGTAGCTGCCCGCCGGGACCTTGGCCGGATCGCGGGTCCGGGGATCGGCCGCCGCCGCGCCGGAGGCGAGCAGGGTGACGGCCAAGGCGAACAGGACACGACGCGGCATTCGGAGAGCTCCATCGATCCCAGGGCACGATGATAACCCCCATCGCGCGGCCGTGGGACCGGCGACCGCTCAGGTTGTTGATGCCGCCTCGCCGCCGATCGGTTCGAACGGCCCGCACAAAAATGTTCGCAGGGCCGCAGACCGCGCACTAGAACGCGGCGCAGCTATATTGAGAGGCCGCCCGCATGACCTTCCGCGCTCCCGTCCGCGACCTGGCGTTCGCGCTCAAGACCGTCGGCCATCCCGAGCTGATGCGGCGCGCCTATCCCGAGCTGGACGACGAGACGGTGCAGGCCGTGCTGGAGGCCGCCGGCGCCTTCGCCGACAACGAGCTGGCGCCCCTGAACCGCAAGGGCGACCTGGAAGGCGCGCGCTACGAGAACGGCGCGGTCACTGCCGCCCCCGGCTTCGCCGACGCCTATCGCCACTTCGTCGAGCAGGGCTGGAACTCGCTGTCGGCCGATCCGGCGCACGGCGGCCAGGGCCTGTCGAAGGCCATGGAGCTGGCCGTCTTCGAGATGGTCCACGCCGCCAACATGGCCTTCGGCCTCTGCCCGATGCTGACCCAGGGCGCCATCGAGGCCCTGGCCCTGCATGGCACCGAGCGCCAGAAGCGCCTGGTCCTGCCCAAGCTGGTCTCGGGCGAATGGACCGGCGCCATGTGCCTGACCGAGCCGCAGGCCGGCTCGGACCTCGCCGCGCTGACCAGCATCGCCAGGCCCGACGGCAAGGGCGGCTACCTGCTGTCCGGCCAGAAGATCTTCATCACCTGGGGCGACCACGACGCCGCCGACAACATCTGCCACCTGATCATCGCCCGCACCCCCGACGCGCCGCCCGGCGTGAAGGGCATCAGTCTGTTCCTGGCCAACAAGTTCGAGGTGAAGGACGACGGTTCGCTGGGCCCGCGCAACAGCTTCCGGCCCGCGTCCATCGAGCACAAGCTGGGCATCCACGGCTCGCCCACCTGCGTGATGATCTATGAGGACGCCGAGGCCGAACTGGTCGGCGAGCTGGGCCAGGGCCTGGCGCATATGTTCGTCATGATGAACGCCGCCCGCCTGCAGGTGGGCGTCCAGGGCGTAGCCATCGCCGAACGCGCGTTCCAGCAGGCGCTGGGCTTCAGCCAGGAGCGCAAGCAGGGCCGCCCGGCCTTCGACGACGCCGACGGCATGATCTACGGCCACCCCGACGTGCGCCGATCGCTGATGCTGATGAAGGCCAAGATCGAGGCCGCGCGCGGCATCTGCCTGACCACCGGTGTCCTGTCCGACCTCGGCCGCCTGGCCGACACCGAGGAGGAGCGCGCCGCCGCCAGGGCCCGCCAGGAGCTCCTGACCCCCATCGCCAAGGCCTGGTCGACCGACATCGGCGTCGAGACCGCCTCGCTGGGCGTGCAGATCCACGGCGGCATGGGCTTCATCGAGGAGACCGGCGCGGCCCAGCACTATCGCGACGCGCGCATCGCGCCGATCTACGAGGGCACCAACGGCATCCAGGCCATGGACCTCGTGGGCCGGAAGGTGCGCCTGAACGGAGGCGCGACCCTGCGGGCGTTGTGCAGCGAGATCGCGCTGACCGCCGAGATGCTGACCGAAGTCGCCGAGCTGGCCGGCGTCGGCCGCCGCCTAGCCGCTGGCGTCGCGGCGCTGGAGCGGGCCACGGACGGCCTGCTCGCCGCCGACAACACCGCTGCCCTCGCCTCGGCGACACCGTTCCTGAAGCTGGCCGGCGACGTGGTGGGCGGCTGGATTCTCGGCCGCCAGGCCCTGGCCGCCGCCGGCTCGGATGACCCGTGGCTCGCCGGCAAGGGCGCCCTGGCCCGGCTCTACGCCAGCCAGGTGCTGAGCCTCGCCCCCGGGCTCGCCGACGCCATCGCCGAGAACGGCGCCGACGACCTCGCCGCCACCCGCGCAACAGCCCTCGCGGGATAGGACAATCTTCACAATCCCCGGTTGAAATACCGCGTTCGCCGATTCTCGGACGGTTTACCTTTGGGAACTACCGTCCGCCGAAAGGGGTAGCGTGATGTTCAAGGCCAAGGGTGCGTCCGGCACGCCGACGGTGGCGGGCGCCATCGTCGACGCCAGACTCACGGCCTACCAGCTGTCCGTCGGCGGCCTCCGGCTTCCGATCTGGATCCACTTCATCTTCAACGCGGTGGCTGCTGCGGGCGTCTGGATGCTCGGCCACCCCATCCTGGCCGCCATCTTCTTCGCCGGGTCCGGCGCCATCGACATCGTGCAGCAGGCGCTGATCCGCCGTTGGCTGCTCGCGAGCTTCGACGCCGACGAGAGGAAGGGCTTCCGCAAGCTCGGCCTGCTCTGCGTGGCGCGCGTCTGCGTCTACACCGCCCCCACCTGCGCCATGGCCTGGCAGGGCGGCCTGCCCGAGCACCTGTTCTACGTCATCCAGCTCGGCGCGCTGCTGATCGTCGCCATGGGCGCGGGCTCGCTGTCGCGCACCGTCTTCTGGTCGCTGGCCGGACCCATCGTAGTCCAGGCCGTGCTGATGATCTTCCTGCGCTTCGACGCCCAGGTCGCCGCCGCCCTGATGACCGGCTTCCTGGTGCTCGTGGTCCTGCTGGCGATGATCTCCGAAAGCACCATCCGCGCCATCGGCGCCTGGCACGACGCCTTCGTGCAGAACATCGACATGGTCGACGAGCTCGCGGCCGCCCGCGACCAGGCGCTGGCCGAGCGCGCCGCGGCCGACGAGGCCCGCGAGGCCGCGCGCACGGCCAACCGCGCGAAGTCCAACTTCCTCGCCACCATGAGCCACGAGATCCGCACGCCGATGAACGGCGTCCTGGGCATGGCCCAGTTGATGAAGCGCGACGAGACCGATCCCGTGCAGGCCGAGCGCCTGGACGTGCTGATCGACAGCGGCGAGTACCTGCTCTCGATCCTCAACGACATCCTGGACGTCTCCAAGATCGACGCAGGCAAGCTGGAGATCGTGCCCTCGGCCGAGGACCTGCCCGCCTTCCTCGAACGCCTCGTGGCCTTCTGGGCCCCACGGGCCGAGGAGCGCGGCGTGGCGTTGGAGCTGCAGATGGCGCCGGGTGTGCCCCAGGCCGTCTATGTCGACGCCCTGCGCCTGCGCCAGGTGATGTTCAACCTGGTGGGCAACGCGCTGAAGTTCACCGACGAGGGCTCGGTCCGCGTCGTGGCCGAAGCGGCCTCCTGGGACGACGACACCGTCCAGCTCCACCTGGCCGTCGTGGACACCGGCGCCGGCATCGCCGAACAGCACCTGCCCCAGCTCTTCGACCGGTTCTCCCAGGCCGACGAGTCCGAGGCGCGCCGGTTCGGCGGCACGGGCCTGGGCCTGGCCATCGTCAAGCAGCTGGTCGAACTGATGGGCGGCCGGGTCTGGGTCGAGAGCGAGCTGGGCGCCGGCTCCACCTTCCACCTGGAAGTGCCGCTGGACGTCGTCCAGGACGCCGTGCCCGCCGCTTGGGCCGACACCAACGAGCCCCAGATGGTGGCCATCGAGACCCTGCGCGTGCTGGCCGTGGACGACAACGCCGTGAACCTGCTGGTCCTGGACCAGCTCCTCACCAGCCTGGGCCACACGGTCGCCAAGGCCGGCTCGGGCGCCGAGGCCCTGCGGGCGCTGGGCGAAGAGTCGTTCGACCTCGTGCTCACCGACATCCAGATGCCCGGCCTGACCGGCGTCGACGTGCTGGAGGCGCTGCGCTGCGCGCCCGGTCCCAACCAGACCGTCCCGGTCATCGCGCTCACCGCCGACGTCACCTCGGGCGGCCGCCAACGCTACCTCGACCAGGGCTTCACCGAGCACGCCGCCAAGCCGATCCAGCTCCAGGACCTGCTGGGCGCGATCGTCCGCGCCATGGCCGCCCCGCGCGCTGGCGAAGACCGAACAAGCCTCAGCGCGTGACGTACCGTGCGAACGGCCGGTTGCCCGCGTCGTAGCCGGACTCGATGGGCAGAGCCTGCTCGGGTCCCAGCTCGATGTCCGCCTCCGGGAAGACGATCGTCAGCCGCCCGTTCACCCGCACAGCCACCTCGAACGGCTCGGGATGGCGCCGGTCGGACCAGGCCTTGATCTGGGCGTAGTAGGGCGGCTGGCGCCAGGCCATGGGATTCGCCGGGTCGACGTCGACGATCAGCCTGCGCCCCTCGCGGCCCGACCAGATCATGAACTTCGCCTTGTCCGGCCGCCACGCGTCGGGCAGGCCGTCGGCGGTCAGGTACAGGCACTCGAACGCGCGGCAGGCCTGCGGCCGGCCCTGGTAGTCGCCGCAGCCCTTCTTCATCACGTACCTCGGGCACCAGCTGTTGGCCGGCTTCTCCAGCGCGGGGATCGCCATCAGCTTGCAGCACATGCCGCAGGTTCCGCAGGACTTCATGGCCCCGTTGTCGGCCGCGCGCCGCCCGGGAGCAAGGCTACAGGGGCCGCTCGAACCTCAGCCGATAGAACCGTGTCTCCTGGCCCTCGGTCCCGAAGTCGTTGTCCGTGGCGATCAACAGCTCGCGGTCCGACATCAGCGCCATGCCCTCGAGGTCGGGCGCCACTTCGGGATGGTCGTCGGTGCTGAACGCCGGGTGCTTCTCGAGCAGGCCGGGCTTCGAGACGTCGACGCTGTAGATCCGGGCGCTGAACCGGATCCGCTCCAGGACCAGCAGCCGGTCGGGCCCGGTCCATACGAGCTCGCAGACCTTCAGGTCCGCCGACGTCACCTCGCCCGCCTCCGCGTCGGCCGTGAAGCTCTCCGGCGGATCGAAGGGATAGTCGTAGGCGCCGGCCAGCGCGCCGGTCGCGGCGTCCAGCTTCCAGATCGCCGTGCGGTCACGCGGCTCGCCGATCAGGGCGCTCTGAAAGACCACATAGAGCCAGCGCTCGTCTCCACTCACCGCCAGGCCCTCGAAACCGCGGTTCAGCCGGCGTCGCAGGGCCGCGGCCGGGAGCACGGGCAGCGCGCCGGGCGTCTCGCGTCCCGGCGGCGTCCAGCGCCGGCGCACCACCCCCTCGGCGTCGACCTGCAGCAGCGACGGGCCGTACTCCTCGCTGACCCAGAACCCGCCGTCCGCCAGCGCGCCCACGCCTTCCGGATCGACGCCCAGAGGGTCGTTCGGCAGCACATGGCCCTTGAGATCGAAGATCGGCTCCATCTCGGCCTCCGCGCTCCCGGCCGGCGCACGGCCGGTCAGCGGGCCGGCGGGATCGGCCAACGGCACGACCCGCAGCAGCCGCACGCGCCGCCGGCCCACCTCCAGCTCGGCCAGGCACGGCTGGAAATCGGGCAGGGGCAGCACCTTGGCCCCCGCCCGCGCGGCCAACGGCGCCAGGTGGTCCAGGCCGTACAGCTCCATCGCGGTCCTGATCTTCAGGTTGGGGCCACGGTCGCCCAGGCCCCAGACGCGCCCCTTCGGATCGCCCGGCCGCCGCGTCAGCCCCGAGCCCACGCTGAAGCTCAGCCTCAGCCGCCCGCGAGGCGTCCGTACGTCGGCCAGCGGCGGATCACGCCATCTGAGCTCCTGGACTTCAGGCGGCGGCGAGGGACGGCGAGTCGTGGAGCGCAGGATCCAGGCCCTTCCCCATCAGGTCGATGAAGTTGTCCCGATAGAAGGCCCGTTTCGCCGCGGCGTCCACGCCCGCCAAGCTGTCGTTGAACCGCTTCAGCGGGTTGCGGCCGCCCTCCACGTGCGGGAAGTCGGACGAGAACAGCACCATCTCCTGGCCGGAATTGGCCATGATCCAGGCCACGTCCTCGTGCGGATAGGGCGTCACGCGCAGCTGGCGGCGCAGGATGTTGCTGGGCGTGTCCGACAGCCCCTGCAGCCGCTCCTCGCGCCCGAAGGCCGCACAGCCGCTGTCCAGGAACTTCATCAGGCTGGGCAGCCACGACGCCCCCAGTTCGATCGCGCCCCACTTCAGGCGCGGGAAGCGGTCGAAGACCCCGTCGATCACCAGCACCGACAGGGTCTGCCAGACGCTGAGCGGGATCGCCATGAAGGTCAGCGAGGTGAAGTTCTCGTCGCCGCCGTGGAAGTCCTTCACGAACGGCAGGCCGTTCTCCAGGTAGTCCTTGTGCATCTTCTCCTCCCCGCCGACATGGAAGAGGATCGGCACGCCCGCGTCCTGGGCCAGCGCCCACAGCGGGTCCAGCTCGCGATGGCTGGGCGAGAAGCCCGGCGGATGGCGCGACGGGATCACCAGAGCCTTGCAGCCCAGTTCCAGCGCCTCGCGTGCGATCGCCGGCGCCCGTGCCCGGTCGATCAGCGGCACATAGCCCGTGGCCAGCAGCCGCCGGTCCACGCCGCAGAACTCGGCCATCATCCGGTTGTGGGCGCGGGCGGCTTCGGCGGCCAGCTCCACCTCGCCCATCTGCTCCAGTCCGAAGTTGGACAGGCAGGCCGTCGTGAACACCAGCTGGCTCGTGAAGCCCAGGTAGTCCAGCGTCGCCGGGCGGTCGTTCGCCTCGAAGGCCCCCAGCGCCTCGTAGTTCTTGCGCAGCAGGATGTTGGCCTCGGCGCCGGCGCGGAACTCGGGGTCCTTCGCCTTCTCGGCCGCCTTGGCGAACCACTCGGGCAGCACATCCTTGCGGCCCGTCTTCTCGACGAACGCGCCGCGGAACTTCGGGTCCAGGTACCGGTTGATCGTCCCCGGCAGCTCCATGATGTGGCTGTCGGCGTCGTGAACGGTCTGGCCTTCGACGTAAGCCATGACGCATCCTCCCAGGATGAGTTCTATCGTTGGCCGCCATTCCGGACTTTCGAACGCCGAGCGTCAAGGCTTCTGGGACCGCCACCCCGCGCAGGTCGCCGCCGACCTGATCGGCTGGTCGGTGTTCGTGGACGGCGTGGGCGGCCGCATCGTCGAGACCGAGGCCTACCACCACGAGGACCCCGCCTCGCACAGCTATTCGGGCCCCACGCCGCGCAACGAGGTGATGTTCGGGCCGACGGGGACGCTCTACGTCTACCGCTCTTACGGCATCCACTGGTGCATGAACTTCGTCTGCTGGGCCGAGGCGCCGGGCGGCGCGGTGCTGATCCGGGCGCTGGAGCCGACGGCGCGGCTGGACGTCATGGCCGAGCGGCGCGGCCTGGGCGATCCGCGCGCGCTGTGCTCCGGGCCGGGCAAGCTCTGCCAAGCGCTGGCGGTCACCCGCGACCAGAACGGCTTCGCGCTGGACCGCCCGCCGTTCGAGCTGCGGCCGGGGCCGGCGAAGGGCCTGGTCGTCGGCCCCCGCATCGGCATCACCAAGGCCGTCGACGTGCCCTGGCGCTTCGGCGAGGCCGGCTCGAAGTTCGTGAGCCGGCGCTTCCCGAAGGGCTAGGCCAGCGCCGCGCGCCGGCGACGGGTCATCGCGCCCACCGCGCCGAAGCCCAGGATCATCATGGCCCAGGTGGCGGGTTCGGGCACCGGCGTGCCGCTCTCTTCCGTGAAGAAGCCCACCGTGTGGTTGTCCGACTCGTAGCCGGCGTTGGCGAGGGTCTCCGAGAAGGTCACCGTGTCGAACACGCCGTCGGTGTCGAAGAAGTTCAGGAAGACGTACGGTTGGCTGCCGTTGGCCCCGCCCAGGTCGGGATTGCCGAAGTAGGCCGGATTGCCGCCGACGAGCGCCAGCACGTCGACCGGGGTGAAGCTGAACAGGGCGGTCCCCGCCCGCGAGAACGTCACGGTGTTGCCGCTGTCCAGCGCCGACAGCCAGAATCCGAAGTAGTTGATCCCGGCCGGGTCGGTCGTGCTCAGGCCCAGCGAATAGCCGCTGAAGCTGCTGGCGAAATTGCCCGTCCCGCCCGCGCCGCCGTACTGGTCCGCGCCCAGCACATCGACGCCGGAATAGCTGCCGCTGATCACTCCGCCCGAGCCGAAGTCGGTGGAGAACGACTGGCCGCCGCCCGGGGCGACCCCGTCGAAGGTCTCGACGCCCATCGAGCTGAAGGCCGCCGTCGAATTCTGGACGCCCGGGGCTTCGAACGTCACGTGGAAGGTGTCGGCCTGGGCGGCGCCCGCCAGGCTGATTGCGGCCGCGAACGGCAGGAGGCGCTTCATCATCGCTTCATCTCTCGGACTGTGGATTGGGGTCAGGCGAAGGCGGCGCGGCGGCGGCGCATCATCCCGCCGGCGGCCCCGAGGCCCAGAATCATCATCGCCCACGTCGCGGGCTCTGGGACCGACGCAGCCACGGGGCCGGCGACGGCCTTGGCGACATCGCGGTCGTTGACCGGGTCGAGGGAGTGGTTCACCCCGTCGTTGGGATAGAGGCCGTAGTAGAAGCCGTTGGTGGCCAGCGCAGCCTGGCCTTCCACCGCGCCGGGCGCGATCAGGGTGAAGCCGTAGACGTGCTTCTCGGTCGAGTAGTTGCCCGTGCCGGACTGTTGTTCGAGCGGCATGGTGAAGACCACCGTCGAGCCGCCGTCCAGGATGGACCCGACCCAGGCCTGTTGATTGACGTTGGCGATCGGGTGCGGGAAATCCGTGCTGGTCGGGCCGCTGACGGCGGTCACGCCGTACAGCCCGGTCAGGGTGATGGTGGCGTGGAAGCCGTTCTCCGCGAAGCTCATGTTGTCGTACGGGTCGTAGACCAGGGTGTAGGTCCAGGCGTCGCCCATGTGCGAGTCCAGGACGAAGTCCACGGCATGGGCGGGTGCGGCCAGGGCCGTGGCCGCGCCGAGACCGGCGCAAAGACTGGCAAGCTTGTTCATCGAAACGGCACTCCCACACACGCCACTGCGGCAGGCCGCGCCTGCCCGGACAGATCCTGGCCTCATGCTTTGTCGGCGGGGCGCGGGCGACAATCCCGCGTTCCGGGGATCGGGGGCGGCTAAGTCGCCGAAATCCGCGATTTCCGGCCCGCCGGCGGCGCCGTCGGGATCGTCAGGACCAGCCGCGCGCCCTTCCCCGGCGCGCTGTCGATGGCGAGCTCGCCACCCAGTTGGACCGCGCGGCGGCGCATGTTGGCGAGTCCCCGCCCTTCGCCCGGCGAGCCGGCGGCGGCATCGGGTTCGAACCCCGAGCCGTCGTCCGTGAGGCCGATGCGGATCGCGCCGCCCTCGCCCGCCTCCGCCGCCAGCTCGATCCGCGACGGAGCGGCATGGCGCAGGCTGTTGGCGACGCCTTCCTGCAGGAGCCGGTAAAGGCTGAGCAGGCGACGCGCATCCAGGCTGGGCGCCGGGACCGGCAGCGTGCAGCGGTAGTCGAACGCGACGCCCGACCGCGCGAGGCGCCCCGCCAGTCGCTCGCGGAACATAGCCAGGGCCTCGTCGACCGGTTCGTTCCCCGCGTCGATGGCGCTCGCCATGTTGCGCAGGTCGTCGACCGCCGCCTGCAGGCCCTGCTCGATGTCCTCCGGGCTGAGACGCTTGCCCCGCAGGTCCAGCAAGAGGTGGGTCAGCACCCCGCCTACCCCGTCGTGCATGTCGCGCAGCAGCCGCTGGCGCTCGGCGTCCACCGCGATCAGCCGTTCCTGGTGGCGCAGCAGCTGTGACGAGCGCAGCAGGCTGGCGTCCTGCTCCAGCACCTGCCGCTCCAGGTCGCTGCGCGCCTCCTCGGCCTCCCGGTTGAGCTGCCGCCCCTGCAGCGCGATCTCGAACAGGACGCCGAACGTGGTCAGCGGCGGCGCCAGCACCGAGGCCTGGAGCACGAAGCGGGACGGCGGCGGAAACAGGAACAGGTCGAACACGATCGACGCCAGGCCGACCAGCAGCAGCGCCAGCACCCTGATCGCCGGCCCTGGCGCCGTACGCGCCATCCGCAGCAGGGCGACGGCGCCGTAGGCCGTGAGCAGGGCCATGGCGATCGCGTCGAGCCAGGACGTCACGACGTCGAACCTGCCGCCGGATAGCAGCGTCCCCACCAGGGCCACGAAGGCCACGGCAAAGGCCGCCCCGGCCGCCGCCGCTTCGCGCGGCCGCCAGCCGGCGAAGGCGTTCACCGAGACGCCCGCCGCGGCCAGCATCAGGTACTCGACGCCGTAGCGCAGCAGGGGGAAGCCGGTGAACGGCAGGGTGGCCGCTCCGAAGGTCGTGAGCCAGGCGTCGGCGCCCACCAGGAGCATGAACACCCCGGTGGCGGCCTGCAGACGCGAGTTGCGGTTGACCGGCAGCAGCACCAGCAGCGCGATGCCCAGGATCATCGCCTGGGCGACGGCCAGCCAGACCATGTCGAAGCGCTGGAAACGCTCCACCGCGGCGGCCCGGCGCATGGCCGAGATGGGCCCGGCATACGCCACCGGACGCCCAGCGCAGGGGCCGTCGAGGCAGGTCAGCGCGGCTCCGCCCGCCGCACCCGCTCCGGCGCGCGAGAGGAGGCTCGCCTGGCCCGGCGACACCGCCACCGGCTGCCATCCGGGGATGCGCAGGATCGCGGAGCCGGACAGTTCGGCGACATAGGCGCCCGCCTGGCCCGGCGTCGCGGGCAGCGACGCAGCGGCCGCCGGCAGGCGATAGGCCTCGAAGGTTCCGACCTGGCGCAGGCCGAACACGACCAAGCCGTAGATGCTCCAGAACAGCAGCTGCGCGCCCAGGACGATGGCCAGCCCGCGCCGCCACCCGGGCCGCATCGTCGCCGTCACAGGTGGATGAGCCCGCTGCGGAAGGCCTGCACCATCGCCTCGCCCCGGCTGCTCACCTCCAGCTTGCGATAGATCGACTTCACATGGTCGCCGATGGTGTGCGGCGAGATCCCGAAGGCCTCGGCCGCCTGCTTGTTGCTGTAGCCGCGCGCCAGGAGCTGCAGCAGCTCGACCTCGCGCGGCGAGAGGATCGGGTCGGCGTCGTCGCGCCGTGCGCGGCCCTCCTGCCGTCGCAGGTGGCGCAGCACATATGCGGCGATGCTGGGCGACAGCGGGGCGCCGCCGGTCAGCGCGTCGGCGGCCTGCTGCCCGATGTCCAGGCAGTCGAGGTCCTTCAGCAGGTAGCCGTCCGCCCCGGCCAGCACCGCGGCCAGCACCGTCTCCTGGTCGCCCAGCACCGACAACACCAGGATCTTCGGCTGGCGGCCCTCCCGGGCGCGGATCTCCTCGATCAGCTCGATCCCGCTGCCGTCCGGCAGGCCCAGGTCCAGGATGAAGAGGTCGACGTCACGGTCCAGCAGCGCCCGCGCCTCCGAGAGCGCGCCGGCCGTGGCGGCCAGCGACAGCGCCTCATGCGCGTCCACGCCCCGCCCCACATGGGCGGCGACGATCGGATCGTCCTCGACGATGGCGACGCTCGCCTTCACCCCGGCCCCCGCTTTCCGCCGCACGGAGGCCTCTGGAGACGCCACGCGCACCGACAAAATCGCTTACGCGCGAAAGACACGCCCATCCGACGCGGCCGGACAAGCGATTTCGTGCGAGGGGCGACGGACCATCGGGGACAGCGTGGAGCCGTCCCTGACGATCCGCGTGCCTGCCGCGCCCTAGAGTTGGGCCAGCATGTAGTCGGCGGCCGAGACCTTGAACTCGCCCGGCGCCTCGACGTTCAGCTCGGTCACCACGCCGTCCTTCACGATCATGGAGTAGCGCTGCGAGCGCTTGCCCATGCCGAAGCGCGAGCCGTCCATCGCCAGGCCCACGGCGTCCGTGAACGCGCCGTTGCCGTCGGCCAGCATGACGATGTCCTCGCCCACGGCTTGATCCTCGCCCCAGGCGCGCATGACGAAGGCGTCGTTGACCGAGATGCAGGCGATCTCGTCCACGCCCTTGGCCTTCAGGTCGGCCCCGTGCTGCTTGAAGCCCGGCAGGTGCTTGGCCGAGCAGGTCGGGGTGAAGGCCCCCGGCACGGCGAACAGGGCGACGGTCTTGCCCTTGAAGAAGTCCTCGGTCTGGACCGGCTTCGGCCCCTCGGCCGTCGCCTGGGTCAGGGTCACGTTCGGAAGCTTGTCGCCCACTTTGATCGTCATCGGAGGTCTCCTCGTCCGGGTCAGGAACGCCTGATAAACGAGAAGCGGGGGGTTCGGTAACGAGGATTTCTCGCCTCCGTCGTCTCTGCCCCTTGAAGTCGCCACGATCCCACCGAATCCTGTCGAGGATGGAAGGCGGCTACCTCTCCGGGCAGATGCTCATCGCCATGCCGGGGATCGACGATCCCCGCTTCGAGCGGTCGCTGATCCTCGTCTGCGCGCACGACCAGAACCACGCCATGGGTGTCGCCGTGAATCGGCCGATCGAGGGCCTGACCGTGCCCGACCTCCTGGAGCGCCTGGAGGTCAAGACGAAGGAGCCGATGGACGAAGACCCCGTCCTGCTGGGCGGCCCGGTCGAGATGGAGCGCGGCTTCGTGCTCCACACCGACGACTATCACGCCGAGCACAGCCTGGGGGTCGACGGCGGCCTGGCGCTCACCACCACCCGCGAAGTGCTGGAGGCCATGGGCGGGCGCGAGGCGCATCCGCGCCGCGCCATCCTGGCCCTGGGCTACGCCGGTTGGGGCGCGGGGCAGCTCGAGCGCGAGATCCGCGACAACGTCTGGCTGACCGTGGCGGCCGACGAGGCCCTGGTGTTCGACGACGACTACGACACCAAGTGGAAGCGGGCCCTGGGGAAGCTGGGCATCGACCCCAAGTTCCTGAGCGCCGAGGCCGGGCGGGCCTAGTTCCGACTCCAAACCGGTTGCATTTTCGAATCAGTCCGGCAATGAATGCCCCGAGAGCGACGAGGGGTCTCACGAACATGATCACCGTCTTCGGCGAGGGCAGAGGGTTCCGGGTCGTCTGGCTGCTGGAGGAGATGGGCCTCCCCTATCGCCTGCGCGACGTCGACCTGCTGGTCGGCGTCGAGAACGACCCCGAGTTCCTGGCCATCAATCCCGGCGGCTTCATCCCGGCGCTCCAGGACGGCGACGTTGTCATGGTCGAGTCCATCGCGATCATGGAGTACCTGATGGCCCGCCACGGCCCGACGCCGCTGGCGCCCGCGCCGGACGATCCGGCCTTCCCCGCCTATCAGCAATTCCTGCACCTCGGCGAGGCCGGCCTCGCGGGCTCGATGTACTATGTCCAGGGCGCCCGCAACCTCGCACCAGAGGATCAGCGGGACAACTGGAGCGCCCGCCAGGCTCTCCACGTCTTCGTAAGCCGCCTGCGACTGGTGACGCAGCAGCTGGCGCGCTCGCCCTACATGGCCGGCGAGGCCTTCACCGCGGCCGACATCTCGGTGACCTACGCGCTGCAGTTCGCCCAGCGGACCGTCGGCTTCGCCCTGGGCGAGGCGGAACTGGCCTATGTCGCCCGCACCAGCGGCCGGGACGGATACAGGCGTGCGATGGAAACCTGCCACGCCACCCGTGCGTGGGTCGCCCGTGTGGCCGCCGCCGGAGCCTAGCCCCGCGCCTTCACCGGCGCCGCGCCGTCCACGTAGCTTTCGTTGAGGTAGACCTCGGCCTCCTGGGCCGACAGGGCCGGCGCATAGCCGAAGCCCTGGCCGTAGTCACAGCCCAGCGACAGCAGGTGGCGCGCCATGCCGGCGTTCTCGACGCCCTCGGCCACCACTTCCATGTCCAGGTCCTGGCCCAGCTTCACGACCGACGAGACGATCTTCGCCGAGCCCTCGTTGGTGGCCATGGTGCGCACGAAGTAGCGGTCGATCTTCAGCGTGTCGAACGGCAGGCGGGTCAGGTAGCTCAAGGACGAGAAGCCGGTGCCGAAATCGTCCAGCGCCAGGGCCGCGCCGGCCGAGCGCAGGTTGCGCAGGATGATCGCGGCCTTGTCGGGGTCGCGCATGACGTCGCTTTCGGTGACTTCCAGCTTCAGCGCGCCCGGGGGCAGGTCGGCCTCGTGGCGGATCTGCTCGACGTCCGACACCAGGTCGGGGCGCTCCAGCTCGCCGGTGGAGAGGTTCACGGCCACGGTCAGCTCGCCGGCGGCCCGGTGGCGCTTGCGCCAGGCGCCCAGCTGCTTGGCCGCCTCGCGCATCATCATGGCGCCCAGCTCGGGCATCAGGCCCATCTCGTCGCAGAGCGGCAGGAACTGCTCAGGCATCAGCAGGCCGCGGCGCGGGTGGCGCCAGCGGACCAGAGCCTCGAAGCCCGACAGCGCGCCCGTCGAGAGGCGCACGATGGGCTGGTAGAATGGCGAGAGCTCGCCGCGGCGCAGCGCGCCCTTCAGGTCGCCTTCGAGCGCCAGGCGCGAGAGACCGTCAGTCTCCAGGCTGCGGCCATAGGCGGCGGCGCCGCCGCGGCCGTTGCTCTTGGCCGCTTCCACCGCCAGTTCGGCGCGGCGCAGCAGTTCGGTGGCCTCGGGGGCCTCCTCGCCGCCGGGGGCCTCCACGGCGCCGATGGACAGCGTCGGGTGGATATCGAAGCCGGCCACGCGCAGCGGCTGCTCCAGGGCGCGGCGCAGGGTCTCGGCGCCCGGCGACATGCCGATGGGCGCCAGCGCGGCGAACTCGTCCTCGCCGATCCGGGCCAGCAGGGCGCCGGGCGGGAAGGCGGCGGCCAGGCGCGAGCCCAGGGCGGCCAGCACCAGGTCGGCGCGCTCGTGGCCCAGGGCTTCGTTCAGGCGGCGCAGACGGTCCAGGTCGGCGACGATCAACTCGTGCTGCCCCGGCGTCTGCAGGCGCTCGCGGGCCAGGGTGATGAAACTCTTGCGGTCGGCCAGGCCGGTCAGGTGATCGACGCCCGAGGCGGCGAAGCGCACCTCGGGGGCCACGACACCCGCCGCGCGGACGCCTTCCTCCAGCCAGACGCCGCGCCAGATGCAGGGGCTGCCGCCACGCATGCGAAGGCGCACGGCCACCTCGCCGCCCGGCTCCTGGACGCGGAGGACGTCTTCGGCGACGGCGCGGTCCTGCGGCAGGGCGAGCGCGCGGAGAGCGGCGGACGAGCAGTCAGGCGCGAGCGGGCCCAGGCCGAGGGCGCGGGTGGCCCCGGTCAGGCGCAGGCGATCCTTCTCCGGCTCCCAGACCCACAGCGCGACTTCCGCCGCACCGAGGGCCTCGAGCGTGGCCGTCGCGTCCCACATCCAACGGTCGTTGGCCATTCCGTCCCGAGTTCGAGCCCGTGCTTCAGGGTCTCGGACCTAGACCGACACCCCCTCGTCCGGCCCCTCGCGATCCCGGTAAGGGGTCACGAGGCCGAACAGAACATGGTCTCGCCACCCGCCGTTAATTTTAAGATAAGCCTGAGCAAATCCCTCCTCCTGGAACCCCGCTTTCTTCAGCAGGGTGCGCGAGGGGCCGTTGTCCGGGATGCAGGCGGCCTCCAGGCGGTGCAGCGCCAGGGTGCGGAAGGCGAATTCCGAGAGCGCGCGCACGGCCGCCAGCGTCAGGCCCTGGCGGGTGTAGGGCCGCCCGCACCAGTAGCCCACCGATCCCATCTGCGCGACGCCGCGCCGCACGTTGGACAGGGTGATCCCGCCGGTCAGGGCGCCGTCCGAGCTGCGGAACACGAAGAACGGATAGGCGACGCCGATCTCGCGGTCGCGGGCATAGGCCAGCAGGCGGCGGCGGAAGGCGGCGCGGGAGAGGTCGTCGGCCGGCCAGGTGGGCTCCCACGGCTGCAGGAACGCGCGGCTCTGGGCCCGCAGCTCGCGCCACTCGGCGAAATCGGCCGCCCGCGGCGGACGCAGCCACACGCCCTGGCCCTCGACGCGAAGGCCGCTCTCGGGCGCGATCCAGTCCAGCAGAGCCATGGTTCAGCGTCGCGCAATTCGCGCCACGGTCAAGGGCGTCGCCAATTTTCCGATAGACTAGTTTACATCATAGACTAGTTGACGTAGATAACATCCCGCCCGGCCCGACAGCCGAGCGTCTCCCACCGGCCAGCCTCAAGCCTGCCGGCGGCCCACCTGCCGGGCGTGCGCGCGCCGCACGCCCGGGCTCTTCGACTGGAGGACTGCCATGTCCCGCACGCTCCGCATTCCCGCCCTCGCCGCCGCCCTGGCGACCTTCTGCGCCGTCGCGCCCGCTCAAGCCGGTGACGCCGTCGGCCGCGCCGCGCTCGCCGCCTGCCGCGCCGCCGCCCACAAGGAGCCCGGCGCCTTCGACGGCGTGGTCCGCGTCTCCACCTGCCAGCGCGTGACGGCGATGCGCCTCCGCACGAGACTGGCGCAGGCCCGCGCCGCCAGCGTGCAGACCGCGAAGGCCGACACGTCGGCGCGCGAGCGCGGTCCCGCCGCTGTCGGCGAGCGCCGGTGAGCGGGGCCTCGGACGCGCGACGTCCCGGTGGCGGCCGAATCCCCCCAATCTCGACCGAAGCCCCGGGAGCCGCGCGATGACGCCCACCTCCGCCCAGGACGACCTGGCCTTCCTCCGCGCGCTGACCGACGGCGATGTGGCCCGTCGCCAGCAGGCCACCTTCGGACGGGTCTATTTCGGCGCCGGCCTGATCTACGGCGCCCAGATCATCCTGAGCCTGCTGCACAACACCCACATGCTGGCTTTCCCCGGCGGCGATCCCGCGCTGTCGATCGGCGCCAACGCCATCTTCCTGCCCTGGATGGTCTGGGAGATTCGGCGCAACCGCGGCGTCGGCGCCGGCTCGCTGACGAACAAGGCGATCAACGCGGCCTTCGCCGCCATCGGCGCCGCCAACCTGGTGGTCTGCCTGATGCTCGCGGCGGCGGCCTGGCGCCTGGGCGACCCGCGGATCACCATCCTGATCCCCGCCGTGATCTTCGCGCTCCAGGGCACGGGCTGGTTCGTGGCCTTCCAGCTTCGCCGCCGCGGCTGGCTGGGCCTGGTCGCCGCCGGCTGGACGGCCGCGGCGATCGCCATGGCCTTCACGATCGGCGACCACATCGTCTACCTCTCGATCATCGCGGTCGCGATCTTCGGCTGCATGGCCCTGCCTGGCTACGTGATGCTGCGGCTGTCCCGGCGGCCCGGTTGACCATGGCGCGCTTCGACATCGGCCGCATCGACGATGTCATCCACGGCCGCCTGCGGCTGGGGGTCATGGCCTATCTGGCCAATGCGGAAGTGGCCGACTTCAACGAGCTGAAGTCCGTCCTGGAGGTCACCCAGGGCAACCTCTCGGTCCAGCTCCGCAAGCTGGAGGAGGCCGAGTACGTGACCATCGAGAAGGGCTTCCTGGGCCGCAAGCCGCGTACCCAGGTGCGCATCACGCCCGCCGGCCGCGCCGCCTTCGCCCGCTACCTCGAGGCCCTGGGCCAGCTCATCGGCCAGAACCCCGCGGCTTAGGGCCGGATGCATCGAGCGCGGATTTGTCGCGGCAAAGCTTGGCCTATGGTGACCAAGTCTTAAACGCGGGATTCAACGCTGGCGTCCCATCCACGGGGACGTCCATCGGTGGCCGAGGACCATCGCAACGCAGGGATCGATGACCGGGCCGAAGCGGCCGCGGCCGAACGCGCGCGCAAGGTCTTCCTGGCCCGGCTCAGCCACGAAATCCGCACGCCCCTGAACGGCGTCCTGGGCATGGCCCAGGCCATGGCCGCCGACGACCTCAGCGACGCCCAGCGCGAGCGGCTGGAGGTGCTGCGCCAGTCGGGCGAGGCCCTGCTGGTGATCCTCAACGACGTGGTCGGCGCGCCCAATGTCGAGCGCGACCCACCGCAGGCGCCCACGCCTCCCACGACCTCCGAACGCCCGCTCCGCATCCTCGCGGCGGAGGACAATCCGGTGAACCAGGTCGTCCTGCGCGCCCTGCTCGAACAGGCCGGCATCGAGCCCTTCATCGTCGACGACGGCGCGGCCTGCGTCGAGGCCTGGCGCGGCGACGAATGGGACGTGATCCTGATGGACGTGCAGATGCCGGTGCTCGACGGCCCGGCCGCCACCCGCGCCATCCGCGTCGCCGAGCGTACGGCCGGCCGCCGCCGCACGCCGATCCTGGCCCTCACCGCCAGCGCCCTGGCGACGCAGGCCGCCGACTATGCCGCCGCCGGCATGGACGGCCTGATCGCCAAGCCGATCCACGTGGAGGAGCTCTTCTCGGGCATCGAGGCGGCCCTGGAGCTGGGCGAGAGGGGGCTCGCGGCCTAGCCGAACAGCGTGGCCTGGAACCGCTCGGCGGCGGCTAGCGAGGCCTTTGGCCCCAGGATCGCCGTCGCCGACTTCGCCGGCGTCAGCACCTTGCCCATCAGCGCCGCGATCTGGTCCGCCGTCACCGCGTCGACCTCGGCCGCCACGGCTTCCGGGTCCAGCGTCTCGCCGAACAGCAGCACCTGACCCGCCGCCTGCTCGGCCCGCGCCAGGGCCGACTCTCGGCCCATGAACATCGCGCCCTTCAGCTGGGCCTTGGCCCGCGCCAGCTCGGCCGCGCCCACCGGCTCGCGCAGCGCCTTGATCTCGCCCGCCGTCACCTCGGCCAGCTCGCCCGCGTCCTTCGCGTCGCAGCCGGCGAACACGCCCAGGATGCCGGTGTCGGCATAGGTCTCGGAATAGGCGTCGATGGCGTAGGCCAGGCCACGGATCTCGCGCGCTTCCTGGAACAGCCGCGAGGCCATGCCGCCGCCCAGGATCTCGGCCAGCAGGCGCAGGGCGAAATAGTCCGGGTCCGTCACGCCCACGGCCGGCAGCAGAAACACCAGGTTCGCCTGCTCCAGCTTCTTGGCCACTGTCCGGGTCCCACCGACGAAAGCCGCCGGTTCGGCCGCCCCCAGGCCCGCGCCACCCGCGCCGCCGAAGTCGCGCTCGGCCAGCTTCAGGAGCTCGTCCTCGTCCACCGCGCCGGCCGCACTGACCACGAGCGAGCCCGGCGCATAGAGCGCGGCGCGCCAGTCGCCCAGGGTCTGCGCCGTCGAGGTCCCGATCGACTTCACCGTGCCCAGGATCGGCCGGCCCAGCGGCTGGCCGTCATAGGCCGCCCCTTGCGCCAGTTCGAACACCAGGTCGTCGGGCGTATCGGCCGCCTCGGCGATCTCCTGGCCCACCACCTGCTTCTCGCGGGCGAGGTCCGCGGCGTCCATGGTCGGGTGCTGCACCAGGTCGGCGATCACCCGTGAGCCCAGGTCCAGCCCGTCCTTCAGCGCCCGCACCTGGAAGCTGGTGCGCTCGTAGCCAGTGGCGGCGTTGATGTGCCCGCCCTCGGCCTCGATGACCTCGACGATGTCCTTGGCCGAGCGGCCGCCCGCCCCCTTGAACACCATGTGCTCGAGGAGGTGCGACCAGCCCGAGCGCGCCTGGTCCTCGAACCGCGCGCCGCGGCCCGCCACCACCGAGAGCGCCACTGTCTGCCAGCCGGCCAGGGGGTCGCAGACGACCCGGACGCCGTTGGAAAGGGTATGGACCCGAGGCGTCAAATCACCGCTCGGCGAAGGCGCGGACGTACGCCTTGATCGTGTCGGCCTCGCCCGGCAGCCGGTCGAAGCGCTCGGTCCGGCCGGCCAGGCTGGCCACGCCGCGCGGCAGGCCAGGCTCGACGCCCGAGGCCTTGGCGACATCCTCCGGGAACTTGGCGGCGTGCGCGGTGGACAGCACCACGGCTGGGCCCTCGAGCTTCACATGACTCAGCGCCGAGACCGCCACGGCGGTGTGCGGATCGATCAGCTCTCCGGTCTCGTTCAGCGTCGAGACAATGGTGCGCAGGGTCTCTTCTTCGCCGATGCCGACGCCGGTGAAGACCGCCTGCATGGCCGAGAGCGCCACCGGCGGGATGTCGATTGCGCCGGTCTTGGCGAACGCCTCGAAGGCCCGCGCGGTCTCGTTCGACTCGCGCTGCACGCCCTCGAAGTAGAGCCGCTCGAAGTTCGACGCCGACTGGATGTCCATGGCCGGCGACAGCGTCGCCTGGACCGAGCCGCGCGAATAGCGGCCCGTCGAGAAGGCGCGCGCCAGGATGTCGTTCGAATTGGTCGCCACGACGATGCGCTTGATCGGCAGCCCCATCCGCATGGCCACGTAACCGGCGAAGGCGTCACCGAAGTTCCCCGACGGGACCACGAAGTTCACCTCGCGGCCCGGCGCGCCCAGGGCCGCGGCGGTCGTGAAGTAGTAGACGGCCTGCGCCGCGATGCGGGCGAAGTTGATCGAGTTCACCGCGGCCAGATCCACGGCCTGGCGCAGGGCCTGGTCCTGGAACGCGTCCTTCAGGATGGCCTGGCAATCGTCGAACGTGCCCTTCACCGCCACGCAGGCGATGTTGGCCTCGGTCGCCGTGGTCATGAACCGGCGCTGGACCTCGCTGATCCGGCCCTCCGGGAACATCACCACCACGCCCACGTTCTTCGCGCCGCGGAACGCCTCGACGGCCGCCCCGCCGGTGTCGCCCGACGTGGCGCAGAGTATCGTCTGCTTGCGGCCTTGCTGGCCCAGGATGTGGTCGTAAAGCCGCGCCAGGATTTGCATCGCCACGTCCTTGAAGGCGAGGCTGGGGCCGTGGAACAGCTCGGCGATGAACGTCTGCGGCCCGATTTGGACCATCGGCACGACGGCCTTGTGGCTGAAGGTCCCGTAGGCCTCCTCGCACATGGCCCGCATGTCAGCGGCGCTGATCTCGTCGCCGGCGAACTTGCCCAGTACGGCGGCGGCCACCTGAGCGTACGGCGTGCCCGCGAACGACGCGATCTCATCGGGCGTGAAAGTCGGCCAGGTCTCGGGCACGTAGAGGCCGCCGTCGGGGGCCAGGCCGCCCAGGACCGCGTCGGTGAAGCCGACGGCCGCGGCCTGTCCGCGGGTCGAGACGTAGCGCATCTAATTCTTCCGCCGTCTGGAGAGCATGGCGGCATAGACGCCGAGCAGGGCCGCGGCAAGGCCGTACCAGGTGAGCGCGTACTCCAGGTGGCGGTTGGGGATGTCGGCCGGGATCGGGGCTGGGATCAGGCCCTTCCAGTCCGGATTCGTCGACGTCTCCGCCATCAGCGTCAGCGGCGCGACGTCGGTCGATTTCAGCGCGGTGGCCATGGCCGGCAGGTCGCGGGTGTACCAGCGCTGCGGCGTGTTCGGCGGCGAGAACGCGTTGCCGGGCTCGGGCTTGCGCAGCACGCCGACCATATCGATCGGGGCCGTCGCCGCCACATCCACAGGCGGCCGGGCCGAGATCGTGTCGCCCACGAAGCCGCGGTCAACCAGTACGGTGCGGTACTTCGCGCTGTCGACCTTGCAGGCCGAGATCAACCGCGAACCGGCCTGGCCGTCGCGCAGGCTGTAGAGCTCCAGGAACGGCGCGGCCGAGAGCCCTGTGCAGGTCACCTTCACGCGGGTGAAGTCGGCGTCCGCGCCCTGGGCCACGCGGTCCAGCACGGGGCCGAGCGGCTGGGCGGGCGCCGCCTGGAGCGCGGCGATGCGGTGAAGCAGGTCTTCCTTCCACTTCAGCCGCTGGAGCTGCCAGGTCCCCAAGGCGATCAGGATGACGAGCGCGACCCCGACCGCGACCGTCAGCCCGACCGGGAAGCCCCCGCGCCGCGCGTCAGTCGTCATGGCGCGCTTCGGAGGCCTTGTTCATGAACTGGGCGGCCAGCATCGCGCCCTTCAGCGGGCGCATCAGGCCCAGCGACAGGATCAGGGTCAGCGGCAGCCAGAGGATCAGGTGCACCCAGATCGGCGGGTGGACCGTGAACTCGGTGAAGACGGCCGCGAAGGCCACGGCGAAGCCCGCGATCAGGATCACGAACACCGCCGGCCCATCACCCGAGTCGGCCTTGGCGAAGTCGTAGCCGCACGCCTCGCAGGACGGCGCCACCTTCAGGAAGCCTTCGAAGAGGAAGCCCTCTCCGCAGTTCGGGCAGCGGCCTGCCAGGCCCGCCAGCAGCGGATTGGGCTTGCTCACATCCTCGCCTTAGTGGCCGCCGTGGGCCCCGAAGATCACGTAGATGAAGGCGAACAGGAACAGCCACACCACGTCGACGAAGTGCCAGTACCATGCGGCAGCTTCGAAGCCGAAGTGCTGCTTGGGCGTGAAGCCCTTGCCCATCAGGCGGGCCAGGCAGACGATCAGGAAGATCGTGCCGACCAGCACGTGGAAGCCGTGGAAGCCGGTCGCCATGAAGAAGGACGAACCGTAGAGGCCCGAGTTCTCCTGGCCTTCGCCGCCGAAGAAGTACTTGTGCTCGAGGATGTGGTGGTACTCGTAGGCCTGGATGGCGGTGAACATCGCGCCCAGCAGGATCGTCAGCAGCAGGCCGATCTTGGCGCTCTTGCGGTCGCCGACCTGCAGCGCGTGGTGGGCCCAGGTGACGGTCGTGCCCGAGAGCAGCAGGGTCAGGGTGTTGACCAGCGGCAGCTGGAAGGCCGGCACGGTCTCGACGCCCTTCGGCGGCCAGTTGGCCCAGGCGGTGGCCACTTCCTCGATCGGCGCGTGCGTGCGGTTGCCGTGGAACAGGGCCATCTCGAAGAAGATCCAGAACCACGCCACGAAGAACATCACTTCCGAGGCGATGAAGAGGACCATGCCGTAGCGCAGGCCGATCGACACGACGGGGGTGTGGTCGCCCTGGTTGGCTTCCTTCACGACGTCCGACCACCAGCCGATCATCGTGAAGAGCACGCCGGCCAGGCCGGCGAAAAACAGCCACGAGGTGTGTTGCGGCAGGCCGAACAGGCCCTTCATCCACGCGACGCCGCCGAGCGCCATGATCGTCGCCGCGACCGAGCCGACCAGCGGCCACGGGCTCGGATTGACGAGGTGGTAGTCGTGCTTCACGCCAGCGGCCATTGCGGTCCTAACCCCTTGCAGTTCCCCTCGCGCGCGGACGTACAGAGTCGCGCGCGCGGACAGTCGCGGACGCTATAGCGCTGCGCTGCGCCATCCGCCAAGGGGGAAAGGACGCTTTGCCGCTATGGCCCAGGCGCGGCGCCGCGAACCGGTACGGCAAAGGCCCCGCCTATGCCCCCAGACCTCGTTGGCCGGGGGTGTCGTATCGACGGCCCCCACGCTGACATTCCTTGCTCAGATAGATGCCCGTCAGCAGGTTTCGACGCGCACGCGCCTCGCGCCCCGCCTTCCGCTGCGCAGCGGCCTGCAGGTTGCCTTCCAGCCGGCCGGGCGTCGAGCTCACGAGCTCGGCGGGGATGACGATCCCGCCCACGTACACCAGAGGGCCCGACCCGAGTCGATCCGATGTCTCCTTGCGCTGGGCGCGGGCCATGTCGCGCAGGTCCAGTTCGATCTGTCCGATCTCGCCGGCCAGCTGCGCGCAGCTCAGCGCCGCGTCGTCGCCATAGCCCGCGAGGACGTCGTCATCGACGGAGGCGAAGGCTGGGCCCGTCGCCAGCGACAACGCCAGGGTCAGACAAGCCAGCTTCACGTGCGCCTCCCTCGAATCTGCGGGAAGCACATCATGCGCGGGCGCCCGCGTCCACGCCGATCGGATCAGTCGCCCGCGGTCGCCGCCTTGTGCGGGCTCGGCGGGGCGGCCCGGGCTTCCTTCGAGGTGGTCGGGAAGAAGGTGTAGCTCAGGGTCACCTCGGGCTTGCCCTTGGTGTTGATGTCGTCGGCGTACTTCGGGTCCACGTAGTACAGCACCGGCATGTCGACGGTGGCGTGCGGGGCGATCGTCTGGTCCGAGAAGCAGAAGCACTGCAGCTTCTGGAAGTAGGGTCCCGCCTGCTCGGGCACCACGTTGAACAGCGCCCGGCCGGTGACCGGTTTGTCGGAATTGTTGGTCACTTTGAAGAAGGCGATCTTGGTCTCGCCGATCTTGGCTTCCTGCGAGGTCTGCTCGGCCTTGAAGGTCCAGGGCAGGTCGCGGACGTTGGCGTCGAAGCGGATGGTGAGCGTCCTGCCCAGCACCTGGTCCGACTCGGCCGTGGCCCGACGCGTCGCGCCGTCGAAACCGGTGACCTGGCAGAACATCTTGTAGATCGGCACCGCCGCGAACGCCGCGCCGATCATGGCGAAGAACGTGAAGGCGCAGACGATCGCGACCTTCGCGTTGCGCTTGCGCTCGAGGTCAGAAAGGCCGGTTTGCGACACTGGCGCCCATCCTCACGACCGTGACCACATAGACCAGCACCACGAAGGCCACGAGGCCCAGGGCGATGGCGATGTTGCGCCCCTTGCGGGCCTTGGCGGCCGCGTCGTCCTCGCGGTTGGGATCGCTCATCGGAACAGCTCCAGGGGCGCGGCGCCCAGCAGGTGCTCGGCGAGCAGGGTCGCGAACAGCAGGGCCAGGTACAGGATCGAGAAGGCGAACAGGTTGCGCGCGTCCCGGGCGCCGGCGCGGACGTCGTAGAGGCCGTCGTCGTTGCGCGGATCGGCCGCCTCGCCCGCATGGCTGCGGAACAGCCGCCAGGCCAGCAGCAGGAACACCAGCCCGCCCAGGCCCGACACCGCCAGGTAGGCGACGCCGCCCAGGCCCGTCAGCACCGGCGCGATGCAGATCGGCACCAGGAGCAGGCTGTAGATCATGATCTGGCGCCGGGTCGACGAGGCGCCCTTCACCACCGGCATCATCGGCACGCCGGCCTTGGCGTAGTCCTCGGACGTGTACAGCGAAAGCGCCCAGAAGTGCGGCGGCGTCCACATGAAGATGATGGCGCACAGCAGCCAGGCGTTCAGCGGCGCGCCGCCCGTGGCCGCAGCCCAGCCGATCACCGGCGGCAGCGCGCCGGCCAGGCCGCCGATGACGATGTTCTGCGCCGTCCAGCGCTTCAGCCACATCGTGTAGACGACCGCGTAGAAGGCGATGGTGAAGGCCAGCAGGCCCGCGGCGAACCAGTTCACCGCCATGCCCATCAGCATCACCGAGAACAGCGACAGCACGATTCCCAGCGCCAGGGCGTCGGCGCCCTGCACCCGGCCCGCCGGCACGGGGCGGCCGCGCGTGCGGCGCATCTTCGCGTCGATGTCGGCGTCGTACCACATGTTGAGCGAGGCAGACGCGCCCGCGCCGACCGCGATGCACAGGACCGCCACGGCGGCCAGGATCGGGTTGATCCGGTCGGGCGCGCAGACCAGGCCGGTCAGCGCGGTGAAGATCACCAGCGACATCACGCGCGGCTTCAGGAGCTGCAGGAAATCCTGCCAGCGGGCGATCGCGCGCGGATTGGATTGGGCCGTAGCCATGGCCATCGAGGGTACACCTGAATGCGGGGTGGCGCTCTCTAGCGCAGATCGGCGGCCGGGCGAAGGCCGTCGTCACGGATGTGACGAAAAGGACGCCTGAAACCCTCGGGCCAGAACGGAAGAAGCCGGCCGCCCTGGGGCGACCGGCTCCGTGATCCGTAGAGGCCGTCGGTCCCTAGTGGACGTCGGGCTTCACCACCGGCAGTTCGTTGAACTGGTGGAACGGCGGCGGCGAGCTGAGTGTCCACTCCAGCGTCGTGGCGCCTTCGCCCCAGGGGTTCGCCTCGGCCTTGCGGCGGCGGACGGCAGCCTCGAGCAGCACCAGCAGGAACACGCCCACGCCGGCGACGGTGATCAGGTAGCCGTCGGTCGAGATCTTGTTCCAGTAGGAGAAGCCCTCGGCATAGTCGACATACCGGCGCGGCATGCCCTGGAGGCCCAGGAAGTGCTGCGGGAAGAAGATCAGGTTCACGCCGACGAACGTGATCCAGAAGTGCAGGGCGCCGAGGAACTCGTTGTACTTCACGCCCCACATCTTCTCGAACCAGTAGTAAAAGCCCGCGAAGATCGCGAACACGGCGCCGAGCGACAGCACGTAGTGGAAGTGGGCCACCACGTAGTAGGTGTCGTGCAGGCTGTAGTCGATGCCGGCGTTGGCCAGGACCACGCCCGTCACGCCGCCGACGGTGAACAGGAAGATGAAGCCGATCGCCCACAGCATGGGCGTCTTGAAGTCGATGGAGCCGCCCCACATCGTGGCGATCCAGCTGAACACCTTCACGCCCGTCGGCACCGCGATGACCATCGTGGCGGCCACGAAGTAGGCGCGCAGCTCGATGCCCATGCCCACCGTGTACATGTGGTGGGCCCACACGACGAAGCCGATGAAGCCGATGGCGACCATGGCGTAGGCCATCGCGAGGTAGCCGAAGACCGGCTTGCGCGAGAACGTCGCCACGATGTGCGAGATGATGCCGAACCCGGGCAGGATCAGGATGTACACTTCCGGGTGACCGAAGAACCAGAACAGGTGCTGGAACATCACCGGGTCGCCGCCGCCGGCGGCGTCGAAGAAGTGCGTGTGGAAGTTGCGGTCCGTCAGCAGCATGGTGATCGCGCCGGCCAGCACGGGCAGCGAGAGCAGCAGCAGGAAGACGGTCACGAGGATCGACCAGACGAACAGCGGCATGCGGTGCAGGGTCATGCCCGGCGCGCGCATGTTGAAGATCGTGGTGATGAAGTTGATCGCGCCCAGGATCGAGCTGGCGCCCGCGAGGTGGAGCGACAGGATCGCGCAGTCCATCGCCGGGCCGGTGTGGCCCGAGGTCGACAGCGGCGGATAGATCGTCCAGCCGCCGCCGAAGCCGCGGCCGGGGCCGCCGTCGACGAACATCGAGGTGATCAGCATCGCCCAGGCCGCCACCAGCAGCCAGAACGAGATGTTGTTCATCCGCGGGAAGGCCATGTCCGGCGCGCCGATCATCAGCGGCACGAACCAGTTGCCGAAGCCGCCGATCATCGCCGGCATGACCATGAAGAAGATCATGACCAGGGCGTGGGCGGTGACCACGGCGTTGTAGCCGTGCTTCGACGCTTCGATCAGGCCGGTCTGGGCGAGCCAGGAGCCTTGCTTGAAGATCTGGATGCCCGGCTCGGCGAGCTCGAGGCGGATGAGGCCCGACAGGGCGCCGCCCACGATCCCCGCCATGATGGCGAAGATGATGTAGAGCGTGCCGATGTCCTTGTGGTTCGTGGAGAGGAACCAGCGGACGAAGAACCCGGGCTTGTGGTCCCCGTGGTCGTCGTGGTGATCGTGAGCGGCGGCTTGAGCCATCTTACGCGGATCCTGAGCTTATTTCGCGGCCGGCGCCTTGGGCGCCGGCGTGGTGGCGGCGGCGGGAGCCTTGGGCTCGGGCGTCGCGGGAGGCGGGGCGGCGGGGTTCACCGGCGCCGCGGCGGCGGCCGGTTGGCCCGCGGCGGCGGCGTCAGCGGCGGCCGGAGCCGCGGCGGGAGCCGCCGGGGCGGCAGGCGCCGCGCCGGGCTTGGAACCGCCCTTGCTGGCGACCCAGGCGTCGAACTGTTCCTGCGTCACGACCCGCACTTCGATGGGCATGAAGGCGTGGTCGATGCCGCACAGCTCGCGGCAGTTGCCGTAGTAGGTGCCCAGGCGGTCGGCCTTGAACCAGGTCTCGTTCAGGCGACCCGGGATGGCGTCGGTGATGACGCCGAACGACGGCACCGCGAAGGCGTGGATCACGTCGGCGCCGGTCACCTGGACGCGGACCACCTTGTTGATCGGCACGTAAAGCGGCTCGGTCACGGCCAGCTTGTAGGGCTCGCCCTTGGCCTTGGCCTGGTCTTCCGGAAGGACGTTCGAGACGAACTCGCCGATCTTCTGGTCGGGGTACTCATAGCCCCAGTACCACTGGTAGCCGGTCGCCTTGATGGTCAGGTCCGGCTTGGGCATGTCGTTGTAGGCGAACAGCAGCCGGAACGAGAAGATCGCGATGAAGACGAGGATCAGGACCGGGATCAGCGTCCAGGCCACTTCCAGCGCGGTGTTGTGGCTGAACTTCGCCGGCACCGGGTTCGCACGCTTGTTGTAGCGGACGGCGATCCAGATCAGCAGCGCCAGCACGAACAGCGTGATCGCCGTGATGATCGGCAGCAGGATCACGTTGTGGAACCAGATGGCGTCCTCGCGCAGCGGGGTCACGCCCGGCTGCAGGTCGATCGCGCCGTCGGTGGGCTGGCCGAATTTGTCGGCGGCCATCGCCGCGGCGCCCCAGAACGCTGTCGCCGCGCCCGCGAGGGCCCCCGCCGCCCGCGTCCGCAATCCGTGAAAGCTCGACTTCATGTCCCCTCGGTCTCTCTGGCCGGCGGCGCCCAATAAGACGGTCTGGCGCTTCCGACGACTTCGGAACGGGACGCGCGGACGCAGCTTTCGCAGCGCCGACCGGCCCCTTCGCGGGGGTCCATACGCGCATCCCTAGGCCTTGCCAAGGCGTTCGGAGCCCTTACAGCGCCCCTACGCGCGACACCTCGTTATCCGAAGGCGGTTTTGATGCACCTGAGCCCAGAAGACGAGGCCGCGATCCGTCGCGAGTTCGACCGTCTGGCCAATATGACGCAGGCCGAACTGCGCGCGTGGCTGGACACGCCGGAAAGCCGGAAGGTGGGCATGGTCCGCAAGGGCGAGACCGAATCGGTGGGCCGGCAGTCGGCCCGGAAGATCCTGCAGATCCGCGACACGAAGGTCGCCGACCTGACCGACGCCGACTACCGCCACATGAAGAAGGTGATCGGCTACTGCCGCCGCCACCTGGCCCAGAGGCCGTGGGGTGACGTCACCGACACCCGCTGGCGCTGGAGCCTGATGAACTGGGCCCATGATCCGCTGAAGCGGTGACATCGGGCCCGACGCATGGCGCCATGCCGACGGGCTTGGGGGGAGCGGGACAATGGCTGGCCGACCGATTTCCGGCGGGGTGATCGCCATACTGCTGGCGATGATCGCCGCGGGCTGCGGCCGGCTGGGCGGCGCGGAGGCGCAGCTCGACAGGATCGAGGCCCAGCAGGAGCAATGCCTGGGGACCGCCGCCGGCGACCCGACGCAGATCACCGCCTGCCACGACGCGACGATGACCGCGGCCGGGAAGCTGGTCGCCAAGGGCCGCGAGGCGGCGTTCGAAAAGCTCCTGGGCGACCTTTTCGAGCCGCTGCTGTTCGCCCGCACCGGCGGCGCGGACGCGCTGGCCGAGCGGGTCGTCGTGAGCGCGGCCTACGCCGATCTGGCCGTCCGGCGCGCCGCGATCCTGACCGGCGCGGCCCAGGCCAAAGGCCCCCAGGGCACGATCCGGCCTTTCGCGGGCTGGCCCGACAAGGCGGAGGGTCAGGCGTTCGCCGCACGCTGGACCACGATCCGGACAGCCGACTGCGACGCCTACCCCGTGAAGAACTGCGCGCGGCGCATGGACGCCAACCTGCGCCGCACTCTGCGTGAACTTCGCCCCGGGAGCGGTCGCGCCGCCAAGGCCGGCGAATGACGCCGGTGCCGGGCTGGGCCGCACTCAGGGCTTCGAAAGCGTCCTGACGAAGAACGCCACCACGTCGCGGTCGAAGGCCTGATGGAAGGCGACCCGGTCGAAGCCCGGTGCGCTGGCGCAGATCATCGCATTGACCTTGGCGAGCGCGGCCGAGCACGGCGCCAGGAAGTCGTAGTGCCCTGCCCCGGCCACCACGTGGGTCTCGGGCGGCGACGGCAGGTCGACCCGCACGGCCTCGGCGTAGAACGGATGCGGCAGCACCTGGTCGTTCTCGGCGCGCCACAGCTGCAGCGGCTGGCGCACGTCGGCAAGGCCCTGCTTGCCGAAGGCGTAGCCCAGCGCCGGCGCGGCCGAGACCACCGCCTTGATCCGCGCGTCGTGCGTCCAGGCGACGTCGCCGGGCACGTGGCCCAGCAGCTCCGGCGACAGCCGCTTCACCAGCCGGCAGTCGAAGAAGTCGGGGTGCGCCTGGCAGTGCTCGCCCACCTTCGACAGGTCGGGCTCCCCGCCGGCCGCGGCCAGCACGGTGAAGCCGCCGGCCGAGAAGCCGAACGCGCCCACCTTCTCCGGATCGATCCGGTCGTGGTCGCGCCAGGCGCCCAGCATGTAGTCGGTCAGCACCTTCAGATGCCGCGGCCGCTCCCAGATGCGGGTGGCGCCGCTCTGGTCGCGCCAGTTGTCGCCCGTATGGGTCACCGAGGCCGCCACGAAGCCGGCCTCGGCCAGGGCGACGGCGGTGTCGATGTGGCCGGCGTACGAGCCGCCATTGCCGTGGCTGATCACCACCAGCGGCAGGCGGGCGCCCTTCACCGGCGCATCGTTGGCCAGGGGTTCGCGGAACAGCTCGACGGCGGTCGGACCGGCCGCCGCGTCGGTGGGATACCAGACACCCACCTCCAGCGGCGGGCCCTTGGGGTCGGGGATGGTGAAGTGCTGGAAGCCCACGGCGGCGTGGGCCGCGGCCGCCGAGAGCAGCGAAGCGAGGAAGGCCGCGAGGCCGGAAAAACGGGTCATGTGGCGCCTTGGCGTTGGAGGAGGAACGCCGCCCTGATCGCCCCGCCCCGGACCGTCGCGCCATCATGCATTCGCGAACGGGCGAACGGGTTCGTGGCCGGGCGAACCGCCGCTATAGAGGGCGGCGATGCGGGAGGAGATGCGTGAGTCGCTGAAGGGCTGGGCCGTGGACCTCGCGGTCATCACGGTCATCGGCGTCTTCCTGGCCGTGCTCGGCCCCTTCGGGAACTTCTTCAATGGCCCGCTCTGGCAGCGGCTGCCCTACTGGGTCGGCATGGCCTGGTGCGGCGCGCTGGTCTACGGCGGCGCGCTGCGGCTGATCCTGTCCCGGGGGTGGTCGCGTCCGCGGGTCTGGCTGGCGCTCACCGTCCTGGTGGTGGTCGCCACCGTCCCGTTCGCAGCCTTCAGCAACTGGGTGGCCAGTTCGATCTGGCCGGTCCTCAGGCGCGCGCCCGGCCTCTCCCCGCTGGTCTGGTACGGCGAAGGCCTGATCACCGCCGCGCCGCAGGTGGCGCTGTTCTATCTGCTGCACCAACGGCGCGCCGCCGCCCGGGCCAAGGCGGCCGGCCGGGCCGCCGCGCCCGGCGCGTTGCTGGGCGTGCGTCCCGCCGACGTCCTCTGCCTGTCGATGGAGGACCACTACGTCCGCGTGCACACCGCCGCGGGCTCCAGCCTGGTGCTCGCCACCATGGCCCAGGCGATCGCCGCGTTGGGCGGGGTCGCGGGCCTGCAGGTCCATCGCTCGTGGTGGGTGGCCGAGAAGGCGGTGGCCGGCGCCGTGGCCGAAGGCCGCAACGTGCGTCTGCGCCTGAGCAACGGCGTCCTTGCCCCGGTCGCCCGCACCTCGGTCGCCGCCGTCCGCGCCGCCGGCTGGCTGGACGGCTAGGCGCGTCGTCGCACTGGCCTCCGCCGGGCGTGACGCCTATCTTTCCCGCATGAACGCTCCCGTCCCCGCTCCCTCCATCCTCGATTCCGTCGGCGTCGATCCGGCCCGCGCCCAGGAGATCCTCGGCGACGCCCTGGCGGGCGCCGACGACGGCGAGCTCTTCGTCGAACGCTCCGAGAGCGAGTCGTTCCTGTTCGACGACGGCCGGCTGAAGTCGGCCGCCTACGACGCCACCGAGGGCTTCGGGCTGCGTGTGGTGGCGGGCGAGACCGCCGGATACGCCCACGCCTCCGAGATCAGCGAAGCCGCCATCCGCCGCGCCGCCGATTCCGCCAAGCTGGCCAAGCGCGGCTACGCCGGGATCGCCGCCGAGGCGCCGCGCGCCACCAACGCCAAGCTCTACGGCGAGGAGAATCCGCTCAGCTCGCCCGAGTTCTCGGACAAGGTCGCCCTGCTGCAGGAGATCGACGCCTGGGCCCGGGCCCGCGATCCCCGCGTCGTCCAGGTGATGGCCTCCATCGCCGGCGAGCGCCGCACGGTCGAGATCCTGCGCGCCGACGGCCGGCTGATCCGCGACGTGCGCCCGCTGTGCCGGATCAACGTCCAGCTCACCGTCGAGCGCGACGGCCGGCGCGAGAACGGCTTCACCGGCGCCGGCGGCCGCGCCGGCTTCGAGGCCTGGATCAGCCCCGACAAGTGGCAGGCCCAGGTGGACGAGGCCTTGCGCCAGGCGCTGACCAATCTCGACGCCGTCCCCTGCCCCGCCGGCGAGATGGACGTGGTCCTGGGCCCGGGCTGGAACGGCGTGCTGCTGCACGAAGCCGTCGGCCACGGCCTGGAGGGCGACTTCAACCGCAAGGGCACCTCGGCCTTCTCGGGCCGCATCGGCGAACGGGTGGCCGCTCCGGGCGTCACCGTCTTCGACGACGGCACGATCCTGAACCGCCGCGGCTCGCTGACCGTCGACGACGAGGGCACGCCCACCGAACGCACCGTGCTGATCGAGGACGGCATCCTGGTCGGCTATATGCACGACCGGATGAGCGCCCGCCTCATGGGCATGAGCCCCACGGGCAACGCGCGTCGCCAGTCCTACGCCCACATGCCCATGCCGCGGATGACCAACACCGCCATGCTGGGCGGCGATCACAAGCGCGAGGAAATGATCGCCTCGACCAAGCGCGGCCTCTACTGCGCCAACTTCGGCGGCGGCCAGGTGGACATCACCAACGGCAAGTTCGTCTTCCAGTGCACCGAGGCCTACCTCATCGAGGACGGCAAGATCACCGTGCCGGTGAAGGGCGCCACCCTGATCGGCGACGGCCCCTCGGCCCTGACCCGCGTGACCATGATCGGCGACGACTTCGACTTCGACCCCGGCGTCGGCGTCTGCGGCAAGTCGGGCCAGAGCGTGCCGGTGGGCGTGGGCCAGCCCTCGCTGAAGATCACCGGCCTCACCGTCGGCGGGACCGCGGTTTGAGCGAGGCCGCCGAGCCCTTCACCGCCACCGGGCGCTGCCTCTGCGGCGACGTGAGCTGGGGCGTGAGCGGCCGCCTGCCGCCCGTCGGCTTCTGCCACTGTTCCCAGTGCCGGCGCGTGTCGGGCGCCGGCTCGAACGCGGTCATGCACGTGAAGGCCGACCGGCTGACCTGGCTCTCGGGCGAGGACGCGCGGCGCACCTACGCCCTGCCCTCGGGCTGGAGCAACACGTTCTGCGGCCGCTGCGGCTGCCCGACGCCACAGCTCGGCCCGCACGGCCGCTGGTTCGTGCCCGCCGGCAGCCTGGACGGCCAGCCCGAGCTTTCGATCTCCGGCCACATCCGGGTGACCGACAAGCCGGGCTGGGCGGTGATCGGCGACGACGCGCCCCAGTTCCCGGAGAACTGGCCGCAGGCCTGAGGCGCAGCGGGGTTCAGGCTTCCGCTTGTTGACCGGTTGGTGACAAATCTGTCCCCGATTTAATGCACCTTACGGCCATTTAACTCGCTCCCGAGCGGCTCCCTGGGCCAGTTGAGCCCACTTCTGGGGAGCAAGTTTTCGTCATGTTGATCGCCACTGTCCTGGCCCAGGCGGCCGTCGCCGCCCCGCCGCCCGCCGCAGTCGCGCCCCCTCCCCAACTGGCGCAGCAGCAGGGGGTGATCAGCTATCCCGTGACCTTCTTCGCCGGCCAGCAGGTGGCCAACGCCGCCGAGATGCTGGCCCGCGTCCCGGGCTTCAGCCTCGACACCGGCGACTCGGTGCGCGGCTTCGAAGGCGCCGCCGGCAACGTCATCGTCGACGGCCAGCGGCCCACCAGCAAGACCGACAACCTCGAAGAGATCCTGCGCCGCATCCCGATCGCCCAGATCGAGCGCATCGACATCATCCGCGGCGGCGCCCCCGGCATCGACATGCAGGGCAAGACGGTCATCGCCAACGTCATCAAGACGTCGGGCGCCAGCTTCCGCGGCCTGTTCGCCGTGGCCAACAACCACCTCTGGGACGGGCGCAACATGCACGGCATGCGCGTCGAACTGTCGGGCGGCGACGGGACCCGCACCTGGGAGGCCCTGGCCCGCTACGGCTACGGCAACGACGACGGCGGCCAGTTCGGCGACCGCGTTCGGTTCGCGCCCGACGGGACGATCATCCGCCAAGGCCGCCACCAGTCCGAGGCCGACGGCCTGCAGCAGATCCTCTCGGGGGCCTATTCCCAGCCGCTGCTCGGCGGCCGCGTCTCGCTGAACGCCCGCCTCTTCTGGGACAGCTGGAAGAACGAGGACACCACCACCTACACGACGCCCGCGAACGCCGTGGCCAAGGACGTCAATCCGTACGACGAGTTCCAGCGGGAATTCGGCCTGCGTTTCAACCGGGACTTCGGCCCCAGGACCAAGCTGGAGGTCGTGGCCCTGCGCACCGACCAAGACTACCACGACTTCGACCTCTTCACCTTCCAAGGCGACACGGACGAGCTCCGCAACAGGCGCGACGAGAGCGAGTCGATCGGGCGCGTCGTCCTCAAGCACCAGTGGTCGCCCACACTGTCGTTCGAGGTGGGCGGCGAAGGCGCGCTCAACAAGCTGGATAGTCGCTCGAAGGCCTTCCACAACGCGCTTGAGACGCCCATCCCCGCCGCCGACGTCACCATCGAGGAGAAGCGCGGCGAGGTGTTCGGCAAGGTGATCTGGCGGCCCGCTCCGGCCTGGACCATCGACGGCGGCCTCCGCTTCGAGGCCTCCAAGATCTCCTCGGACGGCGACGTGGTGCTCGAGAAGAAGCTGCAGTTCCTGAAGCCCCGCCTGGCCGCCAGCTGGGACGTGGCCCCCAATACCCAGCTGCGCGCCCGCGTGGAACGCACGGTGGGTCAGCTCGACTTCGACGATTTCGTCGCGGGCGCCGACTTCACCGCCGGGACGGGCGTCAGCGCCGGCAACCCCGACCTGAACCCCCAGCGCGCCTGGGTGGGTGAGGCGGCGATCGAGCAACGCTTCTGGAAGAGCGGCGCCGTCACCCTGACCTTCCGCCACTCCGAGCTGCAGGACGTCATCGACCGCGGCCCGGTGACGATCACCCGGACCAATCCCGGCACGGGCCTGTCCGAGACCGTCATCTTCGACCAGCCCACCAACATCGGCGATGGGACGAAGGACGAACTTGTCGCCACCTTCATCGTCCCCAGCGACCAGCTGGGCTGGAAAGGCGGCCTGCTGCGCGGCGAGCTCAACAAGCGCTGGTCCAAGGTGACCGACCCCACCACGCGCGACAGCCGGACCATTTCCCAGCTGCGGCCGCTGGAATGGGAAGTCCACTACAGCCAGGACCTGCCGCAGTACGGCCTGGCCGTCGGCGCCGACTACTACTCGGGCTGGTCGCAGACCTCGTACCGCTACAACTTCATCCGCGATGTGAAGCTGCACAACGGCTACCTGATCACCTGGATCGAGAAGCGTCTGCAGCCGCAGACCGTGCTGCGCGTCGAGGTCCAGAACTGGACCAGCCGCGGCATCCGCATCAACACGGCGCAATACGACGGCCCGCGCAGCACGGGCCGCCTGCTCTACACCGACGACCGCGACCTGATCCCGGGCAAGAGCGTTTACATCCGCGTGCGCCATACCTTCGGGAGCTGATCCATCTGATCAGCGGCAAGATTTCCGCGATTTAATGCACCTTACGGGCATTTAACTCGCCTCAAAGCACCGCCGCGCATCACGTCTTCCACCAAGGGAGAGTTCCACCATGTTGATGCACGTCCTCGCGCAGGCGGCGGTCGCTGCTGCGCCGGCGCCGGCGGCTGCCACGCAGCAGGGGGTGATCAGCTATCCGCCGTCGTTCTTCGAGGCCTTCCAGCCGGCCAACGCGTCCGAGATGATCGCCCGGGTGCCAGGCTTCAAGCTGGACGGGGGCGACGAGGTGCGCGGCTACGAGGGTTCGGCCGGCAACGTTCTGATCGACGGCGAGCGGCCGGCCACCAAGTCGGAGGACCTGGAGCAGGTGCTGCGCCGCGTCCCGGCCAGCCGCGTCGAGCGCATCGACCTGATCCGCGGCGGCGCGCCCGGCATCGACATGCAGGGCAAGGCGATCATCGCCAACATCGTCCGCAAGCCGGGCGGCGGCTTCCGCGGCGTGGCGGCGCTCGCCATGAACAACACGTGGGACGGCCGGCATGTCCCCAGCGTGCGCCTTGAAGGCTCGGGCGACATGGGCCCGCGCAAGTGGGAATTGGGCCTGCTGACCGGCGGCTTCATCGACGACGGCGACGGCAACGGACCCGGCCTGCGCGTCTCGCGCTCGGGCGTCGTGATCCCGCTGCGCATCGAGTCCGAGGGCGACGGCCTGAACGGCCAGCTCACCGGCGTCTACGAGACCCCGATCCTGGGCGGCAAGGTCCGCCTGAACGGCCGCGTCTTCTCCGAGAAGTACAAGGAGGAGGACAACACCATCCTGCTCGGCCCGGCCCGCGGCCGCGAGGACAACGTCGACCACGTACGCACCGACGACACCGAGTTGGGCGGCACGTTCACCCGCCGCTTCGGCGACCGCACCACCCTGGAGGTCGTCGGCCTGCGCCAGACCCGCGACCAGGCGATCGATTCCGACTTCTCGAACGGCGTCACCAGCGACTTCGCCCTGCGCCGCGAGTCCAGCGAGACCATCGGCCGGACCGTGCTGAAGCACCGCGCCACCGGGCGCCTGTCGTTCGAGGCCGGCGGCGAGTACGCGCTCAACAAGCTGGACAGCGCCACGCGCCTGCTCACCAACGGCCGGCCCGAAGTGCTGCCCGCCGCCGACGTCCAGGTGCAGGAGGACCGCGTCGAGCTCTTCGGCAAGGCGGTCTGGCGACCCACCGACCAGTGGACCTTCGACGGCACGCTGCGCTTCGAGAACTCGAAGATCTCGTCCGACGGCGACGTGGTGCTGGGCAAGACCCTGCGCTTCCTCAAGCCGCGCCTGGCGGTGACCTGGGCGCCGAGCGCCTCCACCCAGGTGCGCCTGCGTGGCGAGCGCCAGGTGGGCCAGCTCGACTTCGACGACTTCGTCGCCGACGCCAACTTCGCCGACTCCAGCGGCGTCTCGGCCGGCAACCCCGACCTCAACCCCGAACAAGCCTGGGTGGCCGAGGCCGCCGTCGAGCAGCGCTTCTGGGGCGCCGGCTCGTTCAGCGTCACCTTCCGCCATTCCGAGCTCAGCGACGTGGTCGACCGCGGCCCGGTCTTCGCCCCGGACGGCAGCGCCTTCGACCGTCCCGAGAACATCGGCGACGGGACCAAGGACGAGCTGATCGTGCAATACAGCGTGCCGCTGAGCCGCCTGGGCCTCACGGGCGCGACGCTGCGCGGCGATCTCACCAAGCGCTGGTCCAGCGTCACCGACCCCACCACGCACCGCAAGCGCGAGATCTCCGACCTGCGGCCCGTGGAGTGGAACGCCACCTACACTCAGGACCTGCCGGCCTGGAGGGTGAGCTACGGCGTCGACGCGTTCGGCGGCCGGCGCGAGACGGCCTACAGCTTCAACCGGGTGCGCACGACCAAGCTGAACACCTTCGTGCGGCCGTTCGCCGAATACCGGCCGCGGCCCGACATCAACATCCGCCTGGAACTGCCCAACGTGACGGCCCGCAACCTGCACCGCACCGTGGTCAGCTACTCCGGCCCGCGCAACGCGCCCGGCTCGGTCGCCTCGATGGAGGACCGCGAGTACCAGCCGGGCCGGATGGTCTACATCCGCATCCGCAAGACGCTCGGCGGGTGACGGGCGGAGCGCGAGGCTCCGCCCTCCAGGCCTAGATCCGCGCCGCCTGCTGCTCGCCGTCCACCGACGGCGTGATCAGCTGCGCCTCGACCGGCGGCTGGTCGGCGCCGTGCGCCCAGCCCTTGATCAGGAAGCTCAGGCCCACGAACACCGCGCCGCAGGCCACGCCCGCCCAGCCCAGCTTGTTGAAGCCGTCCATGGAGGTGGCGAAGGCCGCCGCCGGGTCCAGCACCTGGCCGCCGACGGTCTCGGTCCCCATGGCGCCGGCGATCAGACCGCCGACGTACTGGGCGATGGAGGAGGCCAGGAACCAGACCGCCATCATGAACGACACCACCTTGGCGACGCTCAGCTTGGTGATCTGCGACAGCCCCACCGGCGACAGGAACAGCTCGCCCGTCGTGTGCAGCATGTAGAGCAGGCCCAGCATGTAGAGCGGCATCTTGTATTCGACCGCCAGCCCTTGCGTCCAAACCACCACCAGGAAGCCCAGGCCGACCTGCAGGAGGCCCAGGCCGAAGGTCAGGGTCGGGTTCGGCATCCGCCGGCGCGCGCCGAGGTAGGCCCACATCGCCGCGAAGATCGGGGCGAAGATCAGGATGAAGCCGGCGTTGAACGACTGGGTCTGGGCCGCGTCGATCGATCCCAGGTCGACGTTGCGCGCGGCGAACAGGTTCAGCGAGGTGCCGGCCTGCTCGAACAGCGTGAAGAACACCACCGAACCGAAAACCAGCACCAGGGCCAGCAGCATCCGCTCGCGCTCGATCTTGCTGCACTGGCCGATCAGGAACCAGCCGATGAACAAGAGCGCCGCGATGGTGGAGATCCCCAGCGCCCAACCCACGAGCTGGTTCGACTGCACCAGGAACCACACCGGGATCACCCCCAGCAGGCCGCCGATGTAGATCAGCCATTCGCGGTTGATCGGGCCGACCACCTTCTGCGCCAGCAGCGCGGGGTTCGGCGGCTCGGCCTTGCCCTCCAGGTGCTTCTTGCCGAGGACGAACACCACGAAGCCCGCCGCCATGCCGACGCCGGCGAGACCGAAGCCCGCCCACCAGCCGAAATCCGTCCCCAGCCAGCCGCACAGCACCGAGGCCCAGAAAGCCCCGAGGTTGATGCCGTAGTAGTAGAGGGTGAAGCCGGAATCCCGGCGCGGGTCGCCCTGCGGGTAGAGCTGGCCGACGATCGTCGAGATGTTCGGCTTCAGGAAACCCACGCCCATGATGATCAGCGAGACGGCCAGGTAGAAGGCGTTCTTGCCGAACGGATCGACCTGGTTCTTCAGCTCGTACGAGCCCTTGGGCATCACCGCCGGCAGCGGGCCGCCGGGGGCCATGTTCTTGACCTCCAGGCCGCCCTCCGCGGTCGCGGCGAACTCGTGCGGCTGGCCGGCGATCATCACGCGGACCTGGCGCTCTTCCATGCGGCCCTTGATGTCCACGTCATAGCTCTGGCCGGCGTAGACCAGCGTCTGCTTCGCCGGCGTGCCTTCCACCGCCATCATGCCGTGGCCGGCCACCAGCAGCAGCGCGCCGAACGCCACCGCCTTGCGGGTGCCCAGGTAGCGGTCGGCCAGGAGGCCGCCGATCAGCGGCAGCAGGTAGACCAGCGAGGTGTAGGAGCCGTACTGCGCGCCCGCCACGCTGTCGTCGAACAGCAGGTGCTGGGTCAGGTAGAAGATCAGGATCCCGCGCATCCCGTAGTACGAGAACCGCTCCCACATCTCGGCGAAGAACAGGATGATCAGCCCGCGCGGGTGATTGCGCAGCAGCTGCATGAGGACCGGCAGGCCGGTGACGAGCGTCACCGCGATGCCGATGAGTAGGATTGGATTCATGTGGAGTTGGGTTCCGCTTTCCCGAAGCTCGCGTGCAGGCGAACGCCCCCGTTCCCGCTACGCGTATTCCTGTGGGCACAAAACCACTTAGGTCGGGCCAGCACAAGCAAGCCTGCGCCCTGATAGGGGTCTGGCGCGGCGAAAGGCGGCCCCCATATCCCAGGCAGCCGGAACGCCCGCCGCGCGTTCAGGCCCTTCAGGAGGACGTCCGATGAAGATCCCCGGTCCCGACCACCCGATCACCGTCACCCCGGCCACGGCGCGCTGGCGCGCCAAATTCCAAGGCCATGTGATCGCCGACAGCGCCGACGCGCTGGTCCTGAAGGAAGCGAGCTATCCGCCGGTGATCTACTTCCCGCGCGACGACGTCTCGATGGAGTACATGTCGCGCACCGACCACAGCACGCACTGCCCCTACAAGGGCGACGCCAGCTACTACACGCTGCTGATGGACGGCCACTTCGCCGACAATGCCGTCTGGACCTACGAGACGCCGTTCCCGGCCATGGAGCTGATTGCGAACCGGCTGGCCTTCTACCCGAACCACGTCGAGGTCTACGAGGTCGACGACGCGGCGGTGAACCCGCACCACGTCGACGCGCCCCAGGAGCCGCGCGCCGTCGACGCCGTGGTCCAGCACACCGATGCAGGCGACGGCACGACGCAGCGCGAGCACTGGCCCGCCAACGACGGCCCGCGTCCGATCGAAGGCGGCGTGCGCTAAAGGCCTACCGCGAGAACGCCGGCGCGGACTTGGCCTGGGCCAGTTCGCCGCCGGTGTAGATCAGGTCGTCGGTCACCTCGCGGACGCACCAGTCCGGGATGTCCACCGCCATGGCGGCCATGCGGTTTGTGGCCTCGCACTCGGCCGTCACCAGCCCCTCGTGCGGGCCTTCGAACACGTCGACCACGAACGCGCCCACCTTGTAGCGCCGCTTCGAGATCCGCTCGCCCGGCAGCTTCGCCATCACGGCGTACTCGTCGGCGTTCAGGTACAGGTTGGTCATCGGCCCGATCAGCGGATTGTCGGGCGCGTACTTCTTGGCCAGCTTGAACTCCTGCTCGCCGTTGGCCAGGTGGGTGATCCGGCGCAAGCGCAGCCGCCCGCCCTCGATGTAGAGGTCCTCGATCCGCCGCACGCCCGACTCGTCCAGCCTGGGCATGTTGGCGGGGTCCACGAGGAATCGCCGCTCGGCCACCCAGTGGGCGTACTTCGGCAGCTTGACTGGCATCCTATCCCTCGCGAGGTCCCGTCCACTCCGGCCGCGCGCCATCTTCGCGCACGCTCATCGTCAGCCCGTCGGCGAGCCGGTAGGGATAGGCGGCCACATTGAAGTCTTCGAGACAACCCACATTCACGCCATAGCAGTCGGGCGCGGCCCGCTTCCTGTGGAAGGGATAGATCCCGCAGGTGCGGCAGAACCAATGCTGCGCCACGCGGGTGTTCCAGCGGTAGAGCGTGAGGCTCTCCTGGCCCGCCTGGATCGTCAGCCCACTCTCATGCACCTTCGCCATCAGCGCGCCCTTGCGCCGGCACAGCGAGCAGTCGCACCGCGTCAGCTCCTCGATCTCGGCCTCGATGCGGAAGCGGACGGCGCCGCAATGACAGGATCCGGACCAGATGGGCATGAGGCGTTAGAGCGCGCGGCCGCCTCGCCGGAAAGGGCCAGCCGCCTAAGCCTGGACCGATCGCGGCCTGGCTGATGCTCGCCGCCTCGGGGCTGATCGACGTGGCCTGGGCCATCGCGGTCAAGAAGGCGGACGGCTTTCGCGACCCTGGCTGGGCGGCGCTCTCGTTCGTCCTGCTCGCCTTCGTGTTGCTGCTGATGCGGGCGCTGCAGACCTTGCCCCTGGGCGTGGCCTATGCGGTCTGGGTCGCCGTCGGGGCGGTGGGGGCGCTGGCGGCGGGCATCCTGGTGCTCGGGGAGCCCATCCAGCCCGTGCGCCTCATCTTCGCCGGGCTCGTGGTGGCCGGCGTCACGGGCCTCAAGGCCACGTCGCCCTAGTAGGCGAAGTCCTCGAACACCCGGCCCACGTCGCCGTTCCAGCGGGTCGCGTACAGCTCGACCAGGCGCTCCGCCGGCGTCACGCCGGTGTCGGCGATGTGCTCCAGCTCGGCCAGGTAGCCCGTCTCGTCGACCATGCCGGCCGACAGGCGGTTGCGGTTCTTCAGACCCTGGCGGGCGATGGCCAAGAGGTCCTTGGCCACGTCCTGCACCTTGCGCCCGGCGATCTCGGCCTGCAGGCCGCGGCGGGCCACGTCGGCGCGCAGCTTCTCGTGGTCCTCGATCTTCCAGTGCTTGCAGAGGTCCCAGGCCGCGGCCAGCGCCGCGTCGTCGTACAGCACGCCCATCCACAGCGCCGGCAGGGCGCAAAGGCGGCTCCACGGCCCGGAGTCGGCGCCGCGCATCTCCAGGTACTTCTTGAGCCGCACCTCGGGGAAGATCGTGGTGGTGTGGTCGGCCCAGTCCTTCAGCGTCGGGCGCTCGCCCGGCAGCTCGGCGAGCTTGCCGTCCATGAAGTCCACGAACGAGCGGCCGGCCAGGTCGATGTACTTGCCCTCGCGCTTGGCGAAGTACATCGGCACGTTCAGCGCATAGCGGGCGTAGGTCTCGAAGCCGAAGCCGTCCTGGAACACGAAGTCCAGCATGCCGGTGCGGTCGGGATCGGTGTCGGTCCAGACGTTGGCCCGGCTGGAGACGAAGCCCGACGGCTTGCCCTCGATGAACGGCGAATTGGCGAACAGCGCCGTGGCGATCGGCTGCAGGGCCAGCGAGGTGCGGAACTTCGCCACCATGTCGGCCTCGGACGCGAAGTCCAGGTTGGCCTGCACCGTGCAGGTGCGGAACATCATGTCGAGGCCCAGCTTGCCGACCTTCGGCATGTACTCGCGCATGATCTTGTAGCGGCCCTTGGGCATCACCGGCACGTCGGCGCGGGTCCACACGGGCGTGAAGCCCAGGCCCAGGAATCCCAGGCCCAGTTCGTCGGCGACCTGCTTCACCTCGTTCAGGTGCTGGCCGGTCTCCTCGCAGATGTCGTGGACGGTCTCCAGCGGCGCGCCCGACAGCTCGAACTGGCCGCCCGGCTCCAGGCTGACGTTGGCCATCCCGCGCTCCAGCGCGATGACGTTCTCGCCCTCGTAGACCGGCGTCCAGCCGAAACGGGTCATGCCGTCCAGCAGCGCCTTGATGCCTCGGGGCTCGTAGGGAACGGGCGCGTGGTCCCCGAGCCGGAAGACGAACTTCTCGTGCTCGGCGCCACATCGCCATTCACTGGCCGGCTTGGCCCCATCGGCCATCCAGCGGACCAGGTCTTCGAACGCGAGCGGACGGTCGTCGCAAACGACGTCGGCCATGAAAATCCTCCCCGGCCTCAACGCCGTTCGCGGGGAGCGGGTCCCGCGACTTCGCGTCTTTACGCCGTTCGGATAGGTGGGCGCAAATCCGCTAAGCTCAAGGGCGACTTAGCTTTACTGTAGGCGGAACACCTGTCCGGAGGCGCCATGACCACCGCGAACGTCAGGCAGGCCGTCCCCTTCTTCCGCGTGGCCGACATGGCCCGGTCGCGCGCCTTCTACGAGGGCGGCCTGGGCTTCGAGATGACCAACCACTGGATCGACGAGGGCGAGCTGCGCTGGTGCTGGCTGGGCCTCGGCGGCGGCGCGATCATGCTCCAGCAGTTCCGCACCGAGGGCCACGACGCCTGGACGCCGGACGGCAAGCTCGGCGAGGGCGTCTCCATCTGCTTCATGTGCGAGGACGCGCTCGCCATCTGGCGCGCGGCCCGCGCCAGGGGCCTGGAGCCCCGCCGCCCCTTCGTCGGCAACGGCCTCTGGGTCGTCTCCTTCACCGACCCCGACGGCTACGTCCTCGACTTCGAAAGCCCCACCGACGCCCCCGAGGAGACCGAGTACGAGGGGAACTAGACGCGCTGCCAACCCATCCCCCTCTGCCCGTCATGGCCCGGCCTGTCCTGGCCATCCAAGAGCGCGGGCCGCCGGAGCGCGCACCGCAAGCGCCGCCGCGGACCCGGATTGATCGGTGCTTTTGGATCCCCGGGACAAGCCCCGGGGATGACGAGCTGGAGAGGGAGGGACCGCCCTCGCTCCGCTAACGCCAGTCCCCCACCGCCGCCTGCCACAGCGTCAGCGCGCTGATGGCCGCGGTGTCGGCGCGCAGGATGCGCGGCCCCAGCGTCGCGGCCACGGCGTAGGGCAGCGCCCGCAGGCCCTCGCGTTCCTTGGCCGAGAACCCGCCCTCGGGCCCGATCAGCACCGCCCAGGGCCCCGAGGCCTTCACCGCCCCCAGCACCGGCGCCGCGTCCCCCGCCTCGTCGCAGAACAGCAGCTGGCGCGAGACGTCCCAGGCAGCCAGCAGCTTCTCCAGCTTCACCGGCTCCAGCACCTGCGGCACATCTAGTCGCCCGGTCTGCTCCGAGGCCTCGGTCGCGATCGCCTGCAGCCGGTCCACCCGCGTGTGGTCGGCGTTGGTCCGCTCGGTGATCACCGGCCGCACACGCCGCGCCCCCAGTTCGGCCGCCTTCTCCACGATGGTCTCCAGCCGCGCCCGCTTCACCAGGGCGATGACCAGGTCCAGGTCCGGCCCGGTCTCCTGCGCCCGCGTCCGGACCTGCGCCTCCAGCACCACGGTCCGCTTGCCGACCTTGCCGATCCGCGCCCGCCACTCGCCGTCGCGGCCGTTGAACACCAGGACCTCGTCGCCCACTGCCTGGCGCATCACGGCCGACAGGTAGCGGCTCTGCCCGTCGTCCAGCTCCAGGCCGGCGCCGGCGGAAAGGTCGTGCGGGACGTAGAGGCGGATCATGCGGATTCCCTACCTGCCCACCCCCCGTTCGTCATCCCACGGCCGCGCAGCGGACTCGGGGACCCAAGCCGAGTCCAACGCCGTTCCAATCACCGCTTGGTTCCCCCCGGGACTGACCTTCGGCCGGCCGCGGGATGACGAACCGGAGAGTCCGGCGTTAGATGCCGCATGCCCAAGTCCAACGACGACGACAAAGACCTCGAGGCCCTCCAGGTCGCCCTGGTCCGCTTCCAGCAGCGCGCGATCGAGAGCGGCGAGCGCGACCTGGTGATCTTCGAGGGCCGCGACACCGCCGGCAAGGACGGCGCGATCAAGCGGATCACCGAGCACCTCTCCATCCGCAACACGCGCGTGGTGGCCCTGCCCAAACCCAACGAGCGCGAGCGCAGCGAGTGGTACTTCCAGCGCTACGTCGAGCACCTGCCGGCTAGGGGCGAGCTCGTGATCTTCAACCGCTCCTGGTACAACCGCGCCGGCGTCGAGCGGGTGATGGATTTCGCCACCCCCGAGGAGCAGGAGGTCTTCCTCCGCGACGTCAACGTCTTCGAGCGTATGCTGGTCGGCAGCGGCGTCCAGATCGTGAAGCTCTGGCTCGACATCTCGCGTAAGGAGCAGGCCGAGCGCTTGGAGGCCCGCCGCACCGATCCGCTGAAGGCCCTGAAGGTCAGCCCCCTGGACGCCGTGGCCCAGGAGAAGTGGGACGAATACTCCAAGGCCCGCGACGAGATGCTGGTCCGCACCCATTGCGCCGAGGCCCCCTGGACCATCGTCCACACTGACAAGAAGACCGAGGCGCGCGCAAACATCATGCGCTTCCTCCTGAAGGAGCTGGCGCCCAAGGACGTCCGCAAAGGCGTGCCCGCACCCGACCCCGAGGTGGTCTTCCCGTTCGAGCCGGCCGCCCTCACCGACGGGCGGCTGGAGCACTAGCCTCGCCATGGAGCTGGTGTTCCTCCACGGCCCGGCCGCCGCCGGGAAGCTGACGGTCGCGCGGCTGCTGGCCCAGCGCACCGGCCACGCCCTGTTCCACAACCACCTCGTGGTGGATGCGGTCGGCGCGGTCTTCCCGTTCGGCTCGCCCGAGTTCCGTCGGCTGCGCGAGACCTTCTGGCTGCAGACCTTCGAGGCCGCCGCCCGCCAGGACCGCTCGCTGATCTTCACCTTCGCGCCCGAGGCCACGGTGGACCCCGGCTTCCCCGACGCCGCGGTCCGCGCGGTCGAGGCCGCTGGCGGCCGCGTGCGCTTCTTCGCGCTCGCCTGCCCCGACGAGGAACAGGACCGCCGCATCGAGGCCGCGTCCCGCGAGACCTTCGGCAAGCTGCGCTCCCTGGACATGCTGCGCACGCTCCGCAGCCAGGGCGCCTTCGACTATCCCGACCTGCCCGCCGAGTTCACGCTCGACACCTCCCAGATGTCTCCCGAAGCCGTCGCCGGGCGCATCGCGGACCACCTCGCCGCCCCCTGCGACGACGCGCCACAAGCTTAACAAGAAGTTTCCCACTGCGTTCTCACGCATGCCGAGTGGAGGCTTCCGGCGTTAACCATAGATTCACCAAGCTTGTTCGTCGTTCGTTCCGTCGCTAGCCTTCCGGGAGCGACTCGAAGGACCCCATGACCCGCGACACCCTCACCGCCGGCGAGGCCCGCCGCATCGCCCTGGCGGCGCAAGGCTTCGGCGGCGACCGCGAGGCGCCCGTCGGCAAGCGCCAGCTGGTGAAGCTGGTCGAGCGCCTGGGCGTGGTGCAGATCGACTCGGTCAACGTGGTCTCGCGCACCCACTACCTGCCCGCCTTCTCGCGTCTCGGCGCCTATCCGCGCGAGCTGCTGGAGGAGGCGGCCTGGGCGAGGAAGCGGCCGCTGTTCGAATACTGGGCGCACGAGGCCTCGCTGCTGCCGCTGGCGACCCAGCCCCTGCTGCGCTGGCGCATGGAGGACGCCCGCGAGGGCGTCGGCACCTGGAAGGGCATCGCCAAGTTCCTGCGCGAACGGCGCGACTTCATCGACCGCGTGCTGGACGAGATCGGTACGCGCGGCCCCCTCTCCGCCTCCGAACTGGAGATGGGCCACAAGGGCGAGGGCGGCTGGTGGGGCTGGAGCGAGGCCAAGCGCGCCGTCGAATGCCTGTTCTGGGCCGGCGAACTCACCACCGCTACCCGCCGCGGCACGTTCGAACGCGTCTACGGCCTGCCGGAAAAGGTGCTGCCCAAGGCGATCCAGGACATCCCCACCCCGCCCCGCGCGGAGGCCCAGCGCGAGCTCTACCGCATCGCCGCCCGCGCCATGGGTGTCGCCACGGCCCGCGACCTGCGCGACTATTTCCGCATGCCGGTGGAGGGCGCCAGGGAACGCCTGGCCGAACTGGTCGAGGCCGGCGACCTCGTGCCCGTGAGCGTGAAGGGCTGGCGCGAACAGGCCTATCTCGACCCCGCCGCCCGCCGCCCGCGCCGCATCGACCACACCGCCCTGCTCTCCCCCTTCGACAACCTGATCTGGTTCCGCGACCGCGCCGAGCGGATGTTCGGCGTGAAGGTCCGGCTCGAAATCTACGTCCCCGCCGAGAAGCGCCAGCACGGCTACTACGTCCTGCCGTTCCTCGAAGGCGACGCCCTGACCGCCCGCGTCGACCTCAAGGCCGACCGCAAGGCCTCCGTCCTCATCGCCCAGTCCGCCCACGCCGAACCCTGGGCCTCGGACGAGACCCCGGTGAAGCTCGCCGCCGAACTGAAGCGCATGGCCGGCTGGCTGGGGCTGGAGAGCGTGCGCGTGGAAAGGCGGGGCGACCTGGCCGGTGCGCTGGGGCGGGAGGTCTAATTCCTCGCCCGCCGAGGGAGCGACTTCAGTCCTCGTCCTCATCCTCGTCGTCAGGCACGTCGACCACCAGCGCCGGCTCGCCGCGGTGCATCAGCTCGCCGTTCGGTCCCTTGTTGCCCAGCCAGTCGTCCATGATCCCGGCCGGCACGGTGTGCGGCGCTTCCGGGCGTTTCTCGGCCATGGCGATCTCCTCTTCGGGCAGGAGAACAGTGCGCCAAAGCGAAGGTTCCGACATCCAGTTCCTCCCCCGTAGGCCGCCGCCTACAGGGTGAGGAACTGGCGCTCTTTAGACCGCGCCTTCCGTCACCGCGTTCAGGCGGGCGTAGGCCCCGCCCTTCTTCACGAGGTCGGCGTGGCGGCCTTCCTCGACGATGCGGCCCTGGTCGAACACCAGGATCCGGTCGGCGCCGCGGATGGTCGAAAGGCGGTGGGCGATGACGATGGTGGTGCGGCCCACCATCAACTCCTCCATCGCCGCCTGCACCTGCCGCTCGGTCTCCACGTCCAGCGAGCTGGTCGCCTCGTCCAGCACCAGGATCGGCGCGTCGGCCAGGAAGGCCCGGGCGATGGCCACCCGCTGCCGCTCGCCGCCCGACAGCTTCACGCCGCGCTCGCCGACCAGCGTGTCGTAGCCCCTGGGCAGCCGGCGGATGAAGTCGTCGGCCCGCGCCCGCTTGGCCGCCAGGGCGATCTCGTCCGCCGTGGCCTCGGGCCGGGCGTACGAGATGTTCTCGGCGATCGTGCGGTGGAACAGCGCCGGGTCCTGCGGCACCACGGCGATGGCGCGCCGCAGCGACCCCTGGGTCACCTTCGCGATGTCCTGGCCGTCGATCAGGATGCGGCCGCCGTCCACGTCGTACAGCCGCTGCAGCAGCTTCACGAACGTCGACTTGCCCGACCCCGTCGGCCCGACCAGCGCGATCCGCTCGCCCGGCGCGATGATCAGGGTGAAGTCGCGGTACAGCGGCTCCTCCGCCGACTTGTAGCGGAACGTCACCCGGTCGAAGGCGATCTCGCCCAGTTCGCCGCGGAAGCCGACGGCCTCGCGCGCGTCGGCCACCTGGGCGTCGGTGATCGCGAAGCCGGCCACGTCCTCGGCGTCGTCCAGGCCCTTCTGCATCATGCGGATGTTCTCGCCGATGTTGCGCAGGTAGCCGCTCATCAGCATGAACGAGGTCACCGCGAAGGCCACGTCGCCCGCGGTCGCCTCGCCTCGCGCCCACAGCCGGATGAGCAGGCCCGACAGGCCCGCCTGCAGGCCGACCAGGATCAGGTTCTGCACCAGCCAGACGTCGATGAACCGCGTCCAGGTCTTCAGCGTCGCCTTACGCCACATGGCGGTGATCCCGCCGATGCGCTGCTCCTCCCGCGGCTCGGCGCCGAAGGCCTTCACCGTGGGGTTCGATGAGATGGAGTCGGCCAGCGCCCCGCCGATCCGCGTGTCCAGCGCCACCGACGTCAGGTTGGCGGGCCGCACGTACTTCACGGTCAGGATCAGGTTGGAGGCGATGTAGATCACCACCACCGCCATGGAGAAGATCCCCACGGTCGGCCAGCGCGCCACCATCGTCGCCGACAGGCCCAGCAGCACTACGATCGCCGGGCCCAGCCACAGGACCACGGCGTCCGACACCATGTCGTAGCCCCACATCGCGCGCGACAGCTTGCGCACCGTCGAGCCCGCGAAGTGGTCGGCGTGCCAGTCGGCCGAGAAGGCCTGGACGCGCCGGAAGCCCTCGTCCGTCATCTCCTTCATGTTGCCGGCGGCCATGGGGTTCCAGAACCGGAAGGCCAGGTTCCGGACCAGCGAGAAGGCCAGGTAGACGCCCACGAAGATCGCCCAGGCGGTCCAGGCGGCGGGGGGTTCGCGGGGCGTCGCCGCCACCGCATCCACCAGGCGGCCCGCCGCCCACGGCAGCATCAGGTCGAAGGCGATCGCCGCCAGCATCAGCGTCACCGCGGTCCAGAACAACGCCGGCCGGCGCATCCAGAACCCACCGATGAATCGCAGCACCTGGGCGTTCGAAAGGACCCTCTTGGTCTTGGTCTCTTCGTCGTCCTCGTAATGATCGGTCATGACTCAAGTCTCGAAACGGGCGCCGGGACCGGGACTCCAGGCGTGGAGCGCGCGCAGGTCCGGCGCAGGAATGGATTGGGATTCAGCGGGGCTTCGGAGCGGAAGCGGCTGGGTGGGCCACGGGCGCGCGGGATCGCTTCGCGTCGGCGCGAGCCAAGACGGGAAGCGGTCGGGCTGAGTTAGCGGTGCGGCGACGGCCCGAAGCGTTTGGGGAAAGCGTGCATCACGACAGCTGTCATTCTGGCGCCTCCCTCAAAGTGCCTCGAAGGCCCGGAAGCTAGGCGTGGGCGTATCGCCGGTCAAGGAAGGGCGGCCCGAGGGTTAACGGCTGTGGCCATCCAGCGGCATTTCGGCAACACCGCCAGTTCTGCTAAGCCCGGCGCGATGAGCCAGACCGCGCCCCTGCCCGACGCTGCGCCCGCCAACTGGGTGGATCGATACGCGCCCGTGGGCCTGCGGCCCTGGCTCAAGCTGGGGCGGTTCGACCGGCCGGCGGGGATCTGGATGCTGATGCTGCCCGGCTGGCAGGGCATCGCCCTGGCCGCAGCGGTCCAGGGCCGCTGGCCCGATCCGTGGCTGCTGCTGCTGTTCTTCCTGGGCGCGGCGCTGATGCGCTCGGCGGGCTGCGCCTACAACGACATCGTCGACCGCGACATCGACGCCAAGGTCGCCCGCACGGCGATGCGCCCGATCCCGGCCGGCCAGATCAGCGTGAAACAGGCCTGGGCCTATGTGGTCGGTTGCAGCCTGGTCAGCCTGCTGATCCTCGTCAGCCTACCGCCGCTCTGCTGGCTGCTGGGCGTGCTGTCGCTGGGGCTGGTGGCCGCCTATCCGTTCATGAAGCGGATCACCTGGTGGCCGCAGGCCTGGCTGGGCCTCACCTTCAACTGGGGCGCCCTCCTGGGCTACGCCGCCGCGGCCGACGACCTCTCGGCCCCCGCCCTTCTGCTCTACGCCTCGGGCATCGCCTGGACGCTCGGCTACGACACCATCTACGCGATCCAGGACCTGGAGGACGACGCCCTCATCGGCGTGAAATCCTCGGCGCGGCGGCTGGGCGACAAGGCGCCCCGGGCGGTCGGCGCGTTCTACCTGGCGACCCTCGCCCTGGCCTTCGCGGCCGGGACGCTCGCCCAACTGGGGATCGCCTTCGCCCTCGGCCTGGTGGCCTTCGCCATCCACCTAGGCCTGCAGGCCCGCCAGGTGCGCGTCGACGACCCGGCGCTGGCGCTCAGGCTCTTCCGGTCCAACGCCGGCGCCGGCCTGATCCTCTTCGCCGCCCTGGCCGTGGGCGCGCTGTAGGCGCGCAACGCTCCCCAACTGTCATCCCGGGCGGAGCGCAGCGGAGACCCGGGACCCAGGAGGTCCTGCTCGGCGGCTGCTCTGGGTCCCGGGTCTCCGCTGCGCTTGGCCTGGATGAAAGGAGAGGAAAGCTCGTCCCTCAGCCCTTCTTGGCCGCCTTCTGGGCCGCCCATTTCGGCAGGGCGTGGCGCTTCGGCTTCTTCGCCCCGAACAAGGCCGCCAGCGGGCCCGCCGACGCGCCTTTCTTGCCGGTCAACGCTTCGATCATCGTCATACTTCCACCACTCGAAATCTTCGCCCGACAGGCTGCTCCCGGACTGTGGCGAGCCCGTTACCGATGGGTGCGACACACGCGCCATCCGCGAGTGACAAAAGCGCGCAGGTTGCATCCGACGACCGCCGTTCCGCGTGCGCTTTGACTCCCGTTCTTGTATGACATACAACTATCACCATGGCGGACATCCGATCCCTGGCGTCCCTGCGCGCGGAGCGCGAAAATGGGGCGCGCGCCACCCGGGAGCCGGGCAAGCGCATGCGCTCGCGCCTGCTGGACGCGGCCGTCGAGCTCTTCAAGGACAAGGGCCAGGCTGGGGTCGCGGTGGCTGAGATCGCCGCGGCCGCCGGCGCCTATCCCAGCCAGGTCACCTACTACTTCCGCACCAAGGAGGCCCTGTTCGTCGAGGCCGCCTGCCGCGAGGTGCTCTACGTCGCCCGCCAGGCCGAACAGGCCGCCGCCGGCGCGCGCTCGGGCTCGGACTACAACCGCCGCCTGGTCGAGACCGTCATCGGCTCGCCGGGCCTGGCGCTCTTCGTCGAGGCTCTGTCGCTCACCCGGCGCCGCCAGGACCTCAGCCCGCTGGTCGAGCGCACCTTCGAGCGCCTGCACGCCGAGGGCGACCGCGCCTACGCCGACACCCGCCACAAGCGCGGCTGGTCGCAGGCCGAGGACGCCGCCACCGTCGCCCGCCGCTTCTGGACGCTGGCGCTCGGCGTCACCCTGCGCGAAGGCGCCACCGAGACCGCCGTCGCCGAGGCCGTCGAGGAGATGGTCGCCCTGCTCCGCTTCGATCCCCGCCTTCCCGCCGCTGGAGACCGCTGATGGCCGCCGCCGCCCGTGTCGCCCCTAAGGACTACTTCACGCCCGACGAGTGGGCCCCGCTGGCCAGGAAGTCGGCGTGGAAGGGCCCGGCGCTGATCGCGCACGCCTGGATCGTCATCGGCCTGGCCGCCGCCATGGCCATGGCGTTTCCGGTCACCATCCCGCTGGCGGTGATGATCATCGGCGCGCGCCAGCTGGGCCTCGCCATCCTGATGCACGACGCCGCCCACGGCGCCCTGCACCCCGACCTCAAGGTCAACGATTTCCTGGGCGACAAGCTCACCCCCGGCGGCCTGGTGAACTACCGCACCTACCACCTGGGCCATCACAAGTACGCCCAACAGGCCGAAGATCCCGACCTGGGCCTGTCGGCGCCCTTCCCGATCACGCGCCTGTCGCTGCGCCGCAAGATCGTCCGCGATCTGACCGGCCAGACCTACTACAAGCAGCGCTGGGCCGGCCTGGTGAAGCGCCTGGCCGAGCGCAAGCCGGGCGAGCCCCTGTGGCCGATCCTCAAGGACGCCGTCGTCTCGCGGAAGCGCTTCCTGACCGGCATGGTCCTGACCATCGCCGTCACCGCGCCCTTCGGCTTCTGGTGGGCGTGGCCAGTGCTGTGGCTGCTGCCCCAGGCCACCTGGCTGCCGATGATCACGCGCCTGCGCAACATCGCCGAGCACGCCTGCGTCGGGAAGGACGAGCCCGACCCGCTGCGCCACGCGCGCACCACCCGGGCCAACCTGCTCGAGCGGGCGCTCCTGGCGCCCTATTACGTGAACTACCACTGCGAGCATCACATGTTCATGCATGTGCCCTGCTACAACCTGCCCCGCACCCATCGCCTGCTCACCGCCAAGGGCGTCATGCCGGGCATGCTGACCGCCAGGAGCTATCTCGAAGTCCTGCGCCTCGCCTCCGGCAAGCCGGCCCGCGACGACACCCGCGGCCCAACCCCGGAAGCCCGCGGCGTGCGCCGGGCGGCGATCCAGTAGGGGGCCTTTCCGGCCCTCCTGCCCCGCCGCACCGCGCAGCCGGCAGTGGCTAGACGCGGCGCTCACAACCCGGCATAGCTTGGCCGTAGAAGTACAAGCCATGGGGGGCTTACCTTGAAAATCCAATCTGTTGCGGCCCTTGCGGCCGCGCTGTCGCTTGCCTGCGGCCCGGCGCTGGCCGAGACCAAGGTGCTGGAAGGCACCGAGTTCCCGCTCCGCCTCGAAGACTCGATCTCCAGCAAGACCGCCAACGAGGGCGACCGCATCACCGTGAGCCTGACCGAGGATGTGAAACTCACGGACGGCACGATCCTGCGGGCTGGCTATCGCGGCGTCGGCGAGGTGGTCGAAGCGCGCAAGAACGGGGCGCTCGGCCGCACCGGCAAGGTCAACCTGCGGATCAACTACCTCAAGGTCGGCGACCAGCGCGTCCGGCTGCGGGCCGCCAAGAGCGCCCAGGGCGACCATCGGACCGGAACCCAGGTGGTCACTGTCGTGCTGGTCGGCGTCTTCGCGGGCTTCGTGAAGGGCAAGAACGTGACCATCCCGCGCGGCGCGACCATCACCGCCTTCGCCGACCAGGACACGGTTCTGGAAACCCCGCTCGCCCCGCCGCCGGCAGAGCTTTAGAGCCATAGGCCCGGGCGCGGAGCTCTTCCGCCGCCTGGGCGCCGACAGCCTAGCCCGCAGGCGTCAGGGCCAGCGCCATCAAAGCGTCGTCGATCGGGATGAATAGGTTCACGCCAAGGGGTGCGCCGCTGATCTCCACGCCCCAGGACGTGACGCCCAGCACCGCACCGCTCTCGTCGAGGAGCGGGCCGCCGCTGTTGCCGTGGTTCACCGTCACGTCGCTCTGGATATAAGGCAACCCCTCGTACACCCGCGTCGCCGAGACGATGCCCTTGGTCACGGAGCCCTGGAACTTCGGGTCCAGCGGCGTGCCGATCGCGTACACCGCCTCGCCCAGGCTCGCCGCCGTCGGCCGAAGCGCGAGCGGCGCCCGTCCGCCGGGGTCGGCCTTCACGACGGCGATGTCGCGGCGCGGGTCGGCCCGGATGACCTCGCCCACCGTCTCGCGCCCGTCCGACCAGCGGACCTTCACGTACTTCGCCGTCCCGACCACATGGCTGTTCGTGAGCAGGTATCCCTCTGTCGAAATCAGGAACCCCGACCCCAGCGAGTCGCTCGCGAAAATCGCGGCCACCGCTTCGCCGGCGCTCGCGATCGGACGCTTGGCCACTGGGACGCTTCGATATGTCAGAGCCGATCGGGCCGGCGCGGCGGTCGGCGTGGGCCCGGCCGCCGTCAGCGCGGCCCGGAACTCCTGCGACGCGAGCAGCGCCCGTGTGCTTTGGCGGAACGCTTCATAAAAGGTGCGCTCGATCCCCTCGGGAAGTAGGCGCTTTTCCTCGCCTCCCGCTGTCGTCTCGATCTTCTTCACGACCTGCCGGCTAAGGTTGTCGAACAGTTGCCACTCGACGGTCATGCGCAGCCGTCCCGTGAAGCGAGGCGGAGGACTATCGGAGGCGCAGAAGCGGCCGTCCATGCCAGTGATGAGGGCGGCGATCTGGTAACGCTCAGCCGTCGGGCCAGTGTCGAAAAGGTTCGTGCTCGCTTTCGCCGCGAAACCGGCCTCGCCAGCCTCCTCACGGAATACCGAGGCTAGGCGGGCGCTATCCAGTTCCCAGTCCGAAGCGCGCCAGGTCACCGCGTGCGGGATGAGGCCACAGGTCAGATACCGGCCTTCGTAAGCCCACACGGCGCCTTCGCTGATCTGGAAGGCCGCTCGCGCGAACTTCACGCTCTGGGCGGCCTGCTCCTGGCCCAGCGGGGTCACGATCACCGGCGGCGGCAGTTCGAAGGCCGGCGCGCCGACAGACGCTCCCGCCATTCCCAGCCAGAGCGTGGCACACGCGACTATCGCCAGAATCCTCACGCCGAGATCTCCCCCCAAAGCCAAGCTGAGTTCGCGTGCCGCAATTCGAGGTTGTGGTCTACCCCTCGCTCCACACCGCCAGCTCGTTGCCGGCCGGGTCGGCGAAGTGGAACCTGCGCCCGCCGGGGAAGCTGAAGATCGCCCGGGTGATGGTCCCGCCGGCGGCGCGCACCTTGGCTTCCATGGCCTCCAGGTCGTGGGCGTAGAGGATCACCAGGGGCTTCTCCACCGAGCCCTCCTCGCCGCCGCTGTGGAAGCCGCCGTCCAGGCCCTGGTCGAAGGCCGCGTAGTCCGGCCCGTAGTCGATGAACGTCCAGCCGAACGCCGCGCCGTAGAAGGCCTTCACCGCCCCCAGCTCGCCGCCGGGCAGTTCCACATAGTCGACCTTGCCGTCCTCGCGCATCGCCGCGCCTCCGCATTTGTTCACAATTTGTTCCAACCTAGGCCACGCTCACGGCAGAGTCCAGACGCTCGTCTTCTTGACCTCCATGTCCTCCAGCTCGCGCGTCGTCGGCACCTGGTATTCGGCCAGCTTCACCAGGCCCGAGCGCGGGAAGTAGCTGCGGCCAGGATCGCCGATCAGCACGGTGGCGCCGGCCGCGCGCGCCGCGCCCAGCCAGGCCATGACCCGCTCGGCCAGCGGCTTCTCGTAGCAGATGTCGCCCGCCAGGATCACCTCGGCCCACGCCGGCGCCGGGGCGTCCAGCAGGTCGTCGCCGGTGAAGTCCGCCGCCACGCCGTTGGCGGCGGCGTTCAGGTCCAGCGCTGCGCCGCAGAAGACGTCGATGTCGGCGGCCAGCACCCGCCCCGCCCCCGCCCGCATCGCGGCGATGGCCACCAGCCCCGAGCCCGAGGCGAAATCGACCACGGCCTTGCCCGTCACGACCTCCGGGTTGTCCAGCAGGTAGCGCGCCAACGCCTGGCCGCCCGCCCAGGCGAAGGCCCAGAACGGCGGGGGCAGGCCGATCTCGGACAGCGCCTCCTCGGTCAGGCGCCAGATGGGCGTCACCTCGTCGGCGAGGTGGAGCTGGAGTTCGGGCGTGTGCGGCGGGCGCTGCAGGCGGGTGTGTTCGAGGATGAAGCCGCGGCGGGCCTCCGGCGTAGGATCGATCATCTGCGACTCCTCGCCGCATCCCCCGCATTGGGCAACAGCCCGCGACCGCAATTTGCCCGCGATTAACACCTGGCCGTCAACGGTCGGTCGAAGAGAGAGCCGGAAGGCGGGCGGGTTTCATGAGCGTGATGAGCCGTGCGCAAGCACGGAACGCGGGCGGACTGGGCGGAGGTCTGGAGGCGCGCGTCGTGGCCGTCGCCCTGGTCTCGACGATCACCGCCATGCTGGCCGCGTTCTCCGTCTACCAATACCGCAACTGGGCCGCGGACCGCGCCGACCTGGCCGCCGATTCGGTGCGCCTGGCCCAGGCCATCGGCGCCGTGGCGCACAAGGCCGCTTCGGCCGGCGACGCCGAGGCCGTGGTCGCGGCATCCCGCCTGCTGGACGGCAGCGAGCACGGCGTCGCCGCCGTCTACCACGACCTCGCCGGCCACCATGTATCGATGGGCAAGGCCGCGAAGCTGGCCGGCAAGCTGGACTTCAAGGGGGTGCGCGCCGTCGAGACCCGCTTCTGGGCGAGCGGCCTGGAGGTGCGGGTCCCGCACTATGTCGCCGGCCGCCAGGTTGGCGAGATCGTCCTCTGGGTCGACGACCACGAGATCCTGACTGAGCGGATCACCAACATCGGGATCGCGCTGGCCCTGTCGCTGCTGGCCACCGCCGCCGCCGGCCTGGTCGCGCGCAAGCTGGCCCGCCGGGCGCTGAAACCGCTCTACGCCCTGAACGAGGGGATGGAGACCGTCACCGCGTCGCGCGACTTCTCCGCCCGCCTGCCGATCGCGCGGGAGGACGAGGTGGGCCAGCTCACCCGCCGCTTCAACCGCCTGCTGGGGGCGCTGGACGACTACGACCGGAGCCTGCGCGGCGCACTGACCGAGGTGACCGCCGCGCGCGACGCGGCCGAGCAGGCCAACGTCATGAAGTCCCAGTTCCTGGCCAACATGGGCCACGAGCTGCGCACCCCGCTGAATGGCGTCCTGGGCATGAGCCAGGCGCTGCTGCTGGACGACCTGACCGGCGAACAGCGCGAGCGCGTCGAGGTGATCCAGAACTCGGGCGCGGCCCTGCTGGCCGTGCTGAACGACGTGCTGGACCTGGCCGACCTGGAGCGTGGCCTGGTGCGGATCGAAGCCGCCCCGTTCGAGCTGGAGGCCGTGGCGCGCCAGGCCTGCGAGACGGCGATCACCCTGGCCGAGTCCAAGGGCCTGAGCCTCGACATCGAGCTGGACCCGTCGGCCCTGGGCCCCTGGATCGGCGATGCTCGCCATCTGCGACAGGTGCTCCACAACCTGGTCTCCAACGGTCTGAAGTTCACCGCGCTGGGCGGGGTGACCGTCCGCGCCGTGGGCGGCGTCTCGGGCCTGGTGATCACCGTGGCCGACACCGGCATCGGCATCGCCCCCGACGTGATGCCGCGGCTGTTCGAGAAGTTCGTGCAGGGCGAGGCCGCGGCGACCCGGCGCTACGGCGGCGCGGGCCTGGGCCTGTCGATCTGCCGCGCGCTGGTGGAGCTGATGGGCGGCACCATCGCCGTCGAGAGCGCGCCCGGCCAGGGCAGCGTCTTCACCGTCATGCTGCACCTGGAGCGCGGCCAGGCCGAAGCGGCCCGCGCGGCGGCCGGCGTGCACGTGGCCGACCTGCGCGTGCTGGTCGCCGAGGACAACGAGACGAACCAGCGCGTGGTGCGCACGGTGCTGAACGCGCTGGGCGTGGACCCCACCGTGGTGCCGGACGGCCGCGCGGCGGTCGAGGCCTGGGGCCGCGGCGAGTGGGACCTGGTGCTGATGGACATCCAGATGCCGATCCGCGACGGCGTCTCCGCCACCCGCGACATCCGCCGCATCGAGGCCGAGCGGGGCCTGGCCCCGACCCGCATCGTCGCCCTGACCGCCAACGCCATGCCCGCCCAGGTGGACGAGTACGCCGCCGCCGGCATGGACGGCGTCGTGCCCAAGCCGATCATCATCGAGGACCTGCACGCCGCCCTCGTCGACGCCCGCACGATGCGGGCGGCCTGAACCCTAGAACTTCGTCGCGTCGGGGTTGGTCGCGCCGCGCTGGCAGACGCCGGTGAACGTGCCGAACGTCACGGCGCCCGTGCGCCGGTCGACTTCCAGGGTCGAGCGGTCCAGGCGGTTCCACTTCATCCGGCCCTTTATGGCGAACCGGTCGACGGCCACGTCGGCGAGTTCGTACCAGCCATCCTTGTCGTCCTTCGAGAACATCGGGACCGAGCCCTTGGGCGGCTTCACCCGCACCTTGCCGCCCTCGACGTGCAGCTCCAGTTGCGCCGGGGCGCGGCCCTCGCCGAAGTACATGCCCCCGGAATAGGTGGTGCGGCCCGAGCGGTGGTAGGGGTTCATCGCCATCAGCATGGCGTCCGATCCCGTGCAGACCAGCCGCAGGGTCTCGGCGGCCCCCTCCTGCGCCCGGACCCCGCCGCCCGCCAGCAGCGCCGCCGAAAGCGCCGCCGCGCCGATGATCGCCGATGCCCGCACTGCCTGCTCCCCGAACTGCTTCGCGCCCGATCCTAACTGCGGCGCCCGAACGCGAGAAGGCGGTTCCGCCGCCGCCCAGCCTGCGGCAAAAGGGAAGCCTCGCCGCCCACGTTCGGAAGGACCCGCCATGACCCAAGACGCGAACCTCGGAGAGGGCGTCCTCGTCGCCGAGACCGGCCTCGGCCGCTACCAGGTCGCCGCCCGTACGGCCACCGGCTCCTTCCTGATCGACGAGCCGGTCTCGGTCGGCGGGCTGGGCTCGGGGCCCACGCCCTACGACCTCCTGAGCTCGGCCCTCGGCTCGTGCACCGCCATCACCCTGCGCCTCTACGCCGAGCGCAAGGGCTGGCCGCTGGAGCGCGTGCAGGTGAGCGTCCGCCACCACCGCGCCTCGCTGAAGGCCCGCGACCGCTTCGACCGCACTATCCTCATCGAGGGCCCGCTCGACGAGGAGCAGCGCGCCCGTCTGATGCAGATCGCCGAACAGTGCCCGGTCCACCGCACCTTCGAGCGCGGCTCGGACGTGGTCACCAGCCTCAGCCTCGGCCCCGGCGCCCCGAACGTCCCGGGCGACGAGACCGAGCACATGCGCGACATGGAGGAGCTGAGCGCCGGCTGAGGCCGCCCCGCTCCCGTTCACGCCGACGCGATGGGCGGCCGGTGGCGGCGGACGAGCGGTCGATCCCCTCGCCCCCGCGCCGGCATCTGCTACATCTCGCGGGCGTCACAGTCGGAGTCCCAGATGCGCCGCCGCAGCTTCCTCGCCGCCCTGCCCGCCGCCGCCCTCGCGGGGCCCGCCTTCGCCACCTCGCGCCAGGAAAACCCCAACCGCGACCGGCCCGACGTCCACGGCGGCGACCGGATCGACGGCGCCACCTGGGCCGGCCGCAGCGCCGCCTGGGGCCTCCACGGCGCGGCCGCCACGGCCCATCCCCTCGCCACCCAGGCCGCCATCGACATGCTGAAGGCCGGCGGCTCGGCGGTGGACGCGGCCATCGCCGCCAATGCGGTGCTGGGCTACGGCGAGCCGATCTCGTGCGGCGTCGGCGGCGACTGCTTCGTCATGCTGTGGGACCCGAAGGCGAAGAAGGTCGTGGGCCTCAACGGCTCGGGCCGCAGCCCCAAGGGCCTGAGCCTCGAGACCGTCCGCAGCCGCGCCACCGACAAGGGCATGATCCCGTCCTACGGCGCCATCTCGGTCAGCGTGCCCGGCGCGGTGGACGCCTGGTGGAGTCTCCACCAGCGCTACGGCAAGCTGAAGTGGAAGGACCTCTTCGCCCCGGCCATCGCCCACTGCGAGGACGGCGCGCCCGTCATCCAGAACACCGCCTTCTACGTCGAGGCGTCCAACCGCAACTTCTCGCGCAGCAAGGTGATCGAGGAGATCGACAACTTCAAGAAGGTCTGGGTCCAGGACGGACGCACGCCACGCGAAGGCGAGGTGTTCAAGAACCCCGGCCTCGGCCGCACCTACCGCCTGATCGCCCAGGGCGGCGGCCGCGCCTTCTACGAGGGCGAGATCGCGGACGCCATCGAACGCTACTTCAAGCGCATCGGCGGCTGGATGACCAAGGCCGACCTCGCCGCCCACCACAGCGAATGGGTCGAACCGCGCAGCATCGACTACCGCGGTGTCGACGTCTGGGCCCTGCCGCCGAACAGCCAGGGCCTGGTCACGCTGCAGATGCTGAACATCCTCGACGAGTTCGACATCAAGGCGATGGGCTTCCAGTCGGCCGCCGCCATCCACCACGAGGTCGAGGCCAAACGCCTGGCCTTCGAGGACCGCGCGCGCTTCTACGCCGACCCCAGCTTCTACAAGCAGCCGGTCGAATGGCTGCTGTCCAAGGACTACGCGAAGGAGCGCGCCAAGCTGATCCGGCCGGACGCCATCGCGCCGATGGTCTATCCCGGCAAGGCGCCCAGCCACGGCGACACGACCTATTTCACCACGGCGGACAAGGACGAGATGATGGTCTCGATTATCCAGTCCAACTACCGCGGCATGGGCTCGGGCCTGATGCCCGACGGCCTGGGCTTCATGTTCCAGGACCGCGGCGAACTGTTCGCCCTCACCGACGGCCACCCCAACGTCTACGCCCCCGGCAAGCGGCCGTTCCAGACCATCATCCCGGGCTTCGCCACCCAGAAGGGCGAGCCGATGCTCTCCTTCGGCGTCATGGGCGGCGACATGCAGCCCCAGGGCCAGACCCAGATCGTCTCCAACATCGTCGACTTCGGCCTGGGCCTGCAGGAGGCCGGCGACAGCCCCCGCTGGCACCACGACGGCGGCATGGAGCCCACCGGCGAGGACCTGGGCCAGCCCGGCGTCCTCAACCTGGAGACCGGCGTGCCCGAGGCGACCAAGGCCGCGCTCGCGAAACTGGGCTGGGTCATGAAGCCGGCCCCCGGGGGCTACGGCGGCTACCAGGCCATCCAGCGCCACCCCGGCCGCTACGCCGCCGCCACCGAGATGCGCAAGGACGGCGTGGCGCTTGCCTACTGAGCCCACGTTCTTCGCCACTCCGGCCGAATGGCGCGCCTGGCTGGAAGCCCACCACGCCACCGCCCCCGAGCTCTCGGTCGGGTTCTGGAAGCGGGAGACCGGCAAGCCCTCGATCACGTGGCCGCAGAGCGTGGACGAGGCGCTGTGCTTCGGCTGGATCGACGGCGTTCGGCACAGGATCGACGACGAGGCCTATCGGATCCGCTTCACGCCCCGGAAGCCGGGCGGCATCTGGAGCCAGGTGAACATCAAGCGCTTCGCCGAGCTGAAGGCCGAGGGTCGCGTCTGGCCGGCGGGCCAGGCCGCCTACGACATCGGCAAGGACCGTACGAAGGTCTATCCCCACGAGCGTCCCCACGCGGTGTTCCGCCCCGACGAACAGGCCCGCTTCGAGGCCGATGCGGCGGCCTGGGCGAAGTTCCAGGCCTTCCCGCCCAGCTACCGCAAGGTCGCGCTCCACCGGGTGACGTCGGCCAAGGGCGAGGCCACCCGGGCGAAGCGCCTCGACATCCTGATCGACGCTACGGCGAAGGGGCTTAGACTGAAGTCCGCGACCCAGGTGGATGATCGATGACCCAGGACGAGATGACCGCCATCGCGCTGAGCTTCCCCGGCGCCGAGGAGGGGACCAGCTACGGCCAGCCCTCGTTCAAGGTGAACGGCAAGTTCTTCACCCGCCTGCGGGCCGAGGACCAGAGCCTGGTGCTGCTTGAGGTGACGTTCGACGAGCGCGAGATGCTGATGGAGGCCGAGCCCCAGACCTTCTTCTTCACCCCGCACTACAAGGACTACCCCAGCGTCCTGGCGCGCATGGCCAGCCTCGACCCCGGCTCGTTCCGCAACTTCCTGGCCCGCCGCTTCCGCAAGATCGCCAAGAAGAGCGTCGTGAAGGCCTGGGAGGCTCAGAAGCAGGGCTAGGGCGCGCTCAGCCTGCGCCCCGCCACCAGGACGCCGGCCGCATCGAAGCCCTTGAGCTCGATCCGTGCGCCCGGCGCCAGCGCCAGGTTGGCGTGCGCCGCCCCGCTCGCGACGCTCAGGCTCGTGGCCGGCCGGCCGTTCACATAGACGTCGACGATCGCCAGGCCCGTCGCCTGGATGTCCAGGGCCGCGGCCGGCCCCGCCACCGGTGGCGTCGCCGTCAGCCGGTACGACGGCTTGGTCTTCAGCATGCCGCAGGCCGTGGCCAGCAGGTCCTTGTCGCCCTCCAGCACGTCGCGCCGCGTGGGCGCGTGCACCTTCGTGGGTCGCACGCCCAGGTCCTCGATCTCGGTCCCGGCCTCGGCGCCCACGCGCAGCGTGCGGCGGATCGCGACCCGCATCGACAGGCCGCCGTCCAGCGGCTTCAGCGCTGGCGGCACGCCGTTCCGCGGCAGGAAGTAGCGGACGGCGTCCATGTCCCAGACGTTGGCGCCGCCGGCGCCCATGTTGTCGTCGACGCCCAGGATCTCGCCCACGTCGTGGTCCCGGAACCCGGCGGCGAACATGTCGGTGGTGCTGTAACAGCGCGCGTCGGTGATCAGCACCACCGGCCCGTGGTAGGTCTGGCCGACCAGGTTGCAGCTTTCCGGATCGGTGATCGGGAAGGCGCTGGAGAACGCCGAGCCCGTCGCCACCGCCCGTTCCATCGACGGCCCCCAGACCGCGAACTGAGTGCCCCTGCGGCAGATCGAGGTGGTGAGCGGGCTGACGATGAACTGCGCCCGGGTGGGCTCGATCCGCCGCGGCGTGAACAGCTGCAGCAGCCGCTCGCCGGCCCAGATCAGGCCGCCGCCGTTGCCCTGCACGTCGATGACCAGCCCGTCCTGCGGCAGCAGCGCCACCAGGCGCTGCGCCTCGCGCACGAAGGCGTCGGCGTCCGGCACGCTGAACGTCCAGATGCGCAGGTAGCCGTAGTCGCGGCCGCCGCTCTGGATCGTCTGCGCGCGGAACACCTCGGGCATGATCGACTGGGTGTCGCCGGCCGCGGCGATCGCCGCCGACGTGGTGTCCGCGGCCGCGCTGGCGGCCACCGCCTCGTCGATCCGTTGCCGCGTCTCCGAGACGGCGGGAGCATAGAGTTTCGCGAACACGCGCCGCCGCATGTCGCCCTCGAGGTCCAGCCCGATCGCGGCCCGGTTCGCCACGGGCGTCGGCGCCTCGCTCTGAAGCCCGCCCTGCGGCAGGCCGGTGATGATCCAGTCTGTGCGGAACTCCTGCGGATTGCCCGCCGCGTCCCTGTAGCCGACCACCACCCACTCCTCGTCGGGCGGCAGCGACATGCCGAGGTACCGGAACGTCAGGCCATCGACCCCGCGCGCGTGGCGCGCCGCCGGATTGCTGCCGGCGTGGTAGTCGCCCACCAGCTCCACCGCCCGCTCGATCGGCATGCCGTTCCAGTACGTGAGCTCCACGCCGGGCCGGAAACTCGGGTGGTTCAGGCTCGAGAGCACCTGGGTGACAATGTACTTCCGCTGGCCGCCCTCCACGCAGTAGCGGACGCGGAACGGCAGGTTGGCCACCGCCTGCTGGTACGAGCCCGGCAGCATGTAGTTGGTGTGCAGGTCGCGCAGCGAGGTGAAGGTCTCGATCAGTTCCTTGTGGAACGCGGTCTCGTTCGGCAGGTCGTCGATCCGTCGGCGCAGCAGCCGCAGCCGCTGAAGCGGGTCGATGGCGTGCATGGCTCGCTTGAACGGCAGGTGGGCGTAGAAGTTCTCCAGCAGGCAGATCGCCTGGTCGACGATGTCGCGCTGGTCGTCCGCCGTCAGTTCGTCGAGGCCGTCCAGGAACTGGCGCAGGCTGCGGCCGTCGGCCAGCAGGGCGCGGGCGCTGTCGTGGGCGCCGGCCAGCATGTCGTCCAGGCTCTGGCCGGCCAGGCGCGGCCGCCCGGGTCCCGTGGGGGCGCTGTCCAGCGGCGTGGATCCCTCGACGAAGGCGCGCAGCTTCGGCCGGTTGGCCAGCTCCATCGGCGCGGCCGAGGGCGGAGGTCCCGCCAGGTCCCCGGCGGCGACGCCGGCCTCGATGGCGCGGTCCGCCGCGCCCCGGCGGAAGCTGCGCCAGATCAGCTCGGCGGCCACGTCGGCGAGGCTGTCGTCCACCTCGGCCGCGGCGGCCTGGTCGTAGGCGGCCACGTGTCGGCGCAGGATGTCGACAGTCGAAGTCACCGCCTTGCCCGCCTTCGGCGCGGCCGGCTCGGCGCCTGCCGCGGTCGCGCCGGTCACGTCGTAGGCCAGGGTCTTGGCGGCGTTGACGACGCCGGCCCCCAGGTCGTGCGCGCCGTTCCAGACGGCGGGCGGGGTGATGTCGCTGACGACGGCGCGCAGGAACAGCTCCTGGACCGTCACCTTCCGCGCCTTGGCGATCTTCAGCAGCTCGGCGCGGCCGCCGTGGTGGGCGACCCACAGCGCCGCCACCCCGGCCGTGTTGGAGGTCGCCAGCGTCGTGCCCTGCGACGGCGCCACCGCTTGCAGGTTTCCGTTCGCCTTGCGCAGCCGCGCGCCCCAGACGTCCTCACCCGGCGCGCTGACCGTGACAGCCGGGCCCCGCGCGCTCTTGGCCCAGGGTTTCAGCTCGTGGCCGACCGCGGCCACGGCGGCGCACAGGCGGTCCTGCGCATAGGCCGCCGGGAAGACCACGAACGGATAGCAGTTGCCCGCCGCGCACACGACCACCAGGCCCGCGTCGACGGCCTTGCGCAGCGCCGCCTCCACCGAAGCCACCCGCGTGGGGCCGCCCAGGCACATGACGATCACGTCGCAGCCGCTCGCGATCGCATGCGTGATCGCCGCCGGGATCCGGGCCTGATTGAGGTCGACCACCGACCGGATCGACCGAATGGGCACCAGCTTGCTGGCCGGCGCCACGCCCGTCACGGAACCCGGTCCCGTCGTGGCCTCGTTGGGGCCCAGCCCCCCGCGGCTTGCGATCACACTCGACACCAGCGTGCCATGGCCGGGGTTCTTGAGGAGCACGTTCGTCGAGAACTTGTCGTCCGGATCGCCGTCGTTCTCGACGAGGTTCTTGCCGAGCTCGCGCAGGTAGACGTCGTCGACCTCGGCGTGCTTCGAGGACCCGGTGTCGATCAGCGCCACCTTGACGCCCTCGCCCTGCTTGCGGCCGGTGGGCGCGGCGTCCCAGGCCTGCTGCACCGCCAGCACCGCCTGCGACCAGCCCTTGGGGAACTTGGTGTCCGGCGTCGAGCACAGCCCGCCCAGCACCGCGCCTTCGACGCCCAGCATCTGCGCGCCGTAAAGGGAATCCCGCGGGGCGAGGTTCGCTTCCTTCGCCTTCAGTTCGACCCGCAGCGCCCGCGCCAGCGCGAAGCCCGCGGGTTCGCGCCCGTCGATCGCCAGGTCTGGGAAGGTGACGAAGAAGAAGCGGTCGCGCTCCGGTTCGAAGACCGCCGCCAGCTCGAACCGCGCGCCGGGCAGGGCCGCCGCCAGCGCCGCCTGCACCTCGGCCACGTCGCGCGCGACGCCGAACACCAACTCGATGACCACCGCGCCGTCCGGCCCGGGCTCGGGCCCGCCCGCGAACATGGCGTAGGCCTGGGTGGAATCGCTCATCGCCGCCCCCGTCGATCGGAGCGTCCCGGCCATGTTTCAGGGCAGCACGCCCCCCACCCGAGACGTCCTCTCAACCGTTGCACGCAGCTTGGTCTGCTACAAGCGGAAAGGGTACTAGAACTCGTCCTCGATTGCGGCGCGGAAGTTCTCGAACACCTCGCGGGCGTTCTGGTCGGGCTCGACCAGCGACAGCGGCTCGGCCTTCGCCGCCGGGCCCGCCGTCAGCCGCCCGGCCACCGCGCCGTTCTGCACCAGCAGCAGCTCCTCGCCCTCGCCCAGGCCCGTCAGCAGGGCGGCGATCTTCGGCGGCAGGTCGTCCAGGTCGAGGCGTGCCATGGCGCCATCCTAGACCGGTTCGCGAGGCGCAGGTAAACCGCCGCCATGGCATACCGATCGCTCCGCGAATTCCTGGCCAAGCTGGAGGCGGCGGGCGAGTTGGTCCGGGTCGCCGAACCGGTCTCCTCGGTCCTCGAGATGACCGAGATCCAGCGCCGGCTGCTGGCGACCGGCGGCCCCGCCGTCCTCTTCGAGAACGTCACCCGCGCCGACGGCGAGCGCTCGTCGATGCCCTGCTTGGTCAACCTGTTCGGCACGGTGAAGCGCGTGGCCATGGGCGTCACCCTGGACGGCGTCGAGCGCACCACCGCCGCCGAGCTGCGCAGCGTGGGCGAACTGCTGGCCTTCCTGCGCCAGCCCGAGCCGCCGCGCGGCCTCAAGGACGCCTGGGACATGCTGCCCCTGGCCAAGACCGTCATGGGCATGCGGCCGCAGGCGCGGAAGTCGGGCCCGGTCCAGGAGGTCGTCCTCAAGGGCGACCAGATCGACCTCACCAAACTGCCGATCCAGACCTGCTGGCCCGGCGAGCCCGCCCCGCTGATCACCTGGCCGCTGGTGGTCACCAAGGGCCCGTCCGACAGCCGCGAGGACGACTACAACCTCGGCATCTACCGCATGCAGGTGCTGGGCAAGGACCGCACGATCATGCGCTGGCTGGCCCACCGCGGCGGCGCCCAGCATCACCGCCGCTGGAAGGCCGAGGGCAAGCGCGAACCCCTGCCCGCCTGCGCCGTCATCGGCGCCGATCCCGGCACGATCCTCGCCGCCGTGACCCCGGTGCCCGACACGCTCTCCGAATACCAGTTCGCGGGCCTGCTGCGCGGCGCCAAGCTGGATCTCGTGCCCGCCAAGACCGTGCCCCTGATGGTCCCGGCCCACGCCGAGATCGTGCTGGAGGGCCACGTCCTGCTCGACGAATACGCCGACGAGGGCCCCTACGGCGACCACACCGGCTACTACAACTCGGTCGAGAAGTTCCCGGTCTTCCAGGTGACCGCCGTCACCATGCGCAAGGACCCGATCTACCTCACCACCTTCACCGGCCGCCCGCCGGACGAGCCCAGCGTGCTGGGCGAGGCGCTGAACGAGGTGTTCATCCCGCTGCTGCAGCAGCAGTTCCCCGAGGTCGTCGACTTCTGGCTGCCGCCCGAGGGCTGCAGCTACCGCATCGCCGTGGTGTCGATGAAGAAGGGTTACCCCGGCCACGCCAAGCGCGTGATGCTGGGCGTCTGGAGCTACTTGCGCCAGTTCATGTACACGAAGTGGGTGATCGTCGTGGACGACGACATCGACGCCCGCGACTGGAAGGACGTCATGTGGGCGATCTCCACCCGCATGGACCCGGCCCGCGACATCACCGTCGTCGAGAACACCCCCATCGACTACCTCGACTTCGCCAGCCCCGAGAGCGGCCTGGGCTCCAAGATCGGCCTCGACGCCACCAACAAGTGGCCCCCCGAGACCCATCGCGAATGGGGCGACAAGCTGGGGATGGACGCCGAGACTGTCGCCAAGGTCACGGAGAAGTGGGCGCGGCTGGGCTTGCCCGGCGACGGCGCACCGGTCGATTAGTCGGCATGGACCCCGCCGCCTCCGCCCACGCCGCCGCCCTCTGGGCCGGCCTCTGCCTCATCCTGCTGCTGGTGCTGTCGGTGCTGGTCACCCAGCAGCGGCGCAAGCACCACGTGGAGATCGGCGATGGCGGCGTCCCGGCCCTGAACCAGGCGATCCGCGCCTTCGGCAACGCCACCGAATACGTCCCCGCCGCCCTGGTGGGCCTGGGCCTGCTGGCCCTGGTCGGCGCGCCGCCGCTGCTGATCCACCCGATCGGCCTGATCCTGTTCCTGGGCCGCGTCGCGCACGCCGTCGGCCTCTCCCGCTCGTCGGGCCTGAGCTGGGGCCGCGCCGCCGGCGTCCTGGCCACCTGGATCAGCTACATCGCCATCGCCGCGTCGCTGCTGTTCTACGCGATCCCGTAGGCCCTCCCCCTCTCCGCTTCGCGGGGGGAGAGGAGGTGCTTGTCCCCGCCCCCTCCGTCGGCCATATCCCATCGATGGACGAAAACCTGCTGAACGACGTCGTCGCCGCCGCGCTGAAGGCCGGGGCCGACGCCGCCGAAGCCGTCGGCGCCGAGCGCCGCAGCCTCTCGATCTCCGTGCGTATGGGCGACCTGGAGGAAGTCGAGCGCGAGGAGTCCCGCGATCTGGGCCTCCGCGTCTTCGTGGGCCAGCGCCAGGCCACCGTCTCCGGCTCCGACATCTCGCCCGAGGCCCGGGCCAAGCTGGTCGAGCGCGCCGTCGCCATGGCCCGTCTCGCGCCCGAGGATCCCTACGCCGGCCTGGCCGACCCCGACCGCCTGGCCCGCGGCCCCCTGCCCGACCTCGACCTCTACGACCCCAGCGAGCCCTCCGCCGAGGCGCTTGAGGACCGCGCCCGCGCCGCCGAGGCCGCCGCGCGCGCCGTGCCCAAGGTCACCAACTCCGACGGCGGCAGCGGCTCGTGGTCCTCCGCCCACTGGACCATCGTCACGAGCGGCGGCTTCAAGGGCGTGCACCGCGCCTCGGGCTTCTCCATCGGCGCCTCGGCCATCGCCGGCGACGGCGAGACCATGGAGACCGGCTACGACGGCCGCTCCGTCCGCTGGCAGGCCGACCTGCCCACGCCCGAAAGCCTCGGCGCCGAGGCCGGCCGCCGCGCCGCCCAGCGCCTGGGCGCGCGCAAGATCGCCTCCACCACCGCCCCGGTGATCTTCGAGAACCGCCTGGCCGGCTCGCTGATGAGCCCGCTGATCGGCGCCATCTCGGGCCCGTCGATCGCCCGCGGCACCTCGTTCCTGAAGGACAAGCTGGGCGAACAGATCTTCGCCAAGGGCGTCTACCTCGTCGACGACCCGCATCGCGTCCGCGGCCTGGGCTCCTCGCCCTTCGACGACGAGGGCGTGGCCAACGAGCGCCGCAACCTCATCGACGACGGCGTGCTGACCACCTGGCTGCTGAACTCGTCGTCCGCCCGCCAGCTCGGGCTTTCCACCACCGGCCACGCCTCGCGCGGCCTCGCGGGCCCGCCCGGCGTCTCGACCTCCAACCTCACCCTGCAGCCGGGCGACAAGGACCAGGCCGGGCTGATGAAGGACGCCGGCTCGGGTCTGCTGGTCACCTCGATGTTCGGCCCCTCGCTCAACGGCAACACCGGCGACTGGTCGGTGGGCTGCTCGGGCTTCTGGTTCGAGGACGGCGAGGTCGCCTATCCGGTCAACGAGATCACGGTGGCGGGCAACCTGCTCGACATCTTCAGCCGTATCACCCCCGGCTCCGACCTCGAGATCCGCGGCGCCTCGAACGCGCCGTCGCTGCTGGTGGACGCCCTCGCCATCGCGGGTCGATGAAGGACGACCTGAAGCTCATCCTCGCCGCCGCCCAGGAGGCCGGCGACCTGGCCCGGCAGCTCCGCCGCCAGGGCCTGGAGATCGAGTACAAGGAAGCCGACGGCACCCCGGTCACCAACGCCGACCTAGCCGCCGACAAGCTGCTGACCGAACGCCTGCGCGGCGCGCGGCCCGACTACGGCTGGCTGTCGGAAGAAACCGCCGACGCCCGCGACCGCCTGGATTGCCGCCGCATCTTCGTGGTCGACCCCATCGACGGCACCCGCGCCTTCCTGCGCGACCGGCCCTGGTGGTCGGTGGCCATCGCCGTGGTCGAGGACGGCCTGCCCGTGGCCGCCGCCGTCTACGCCCCCGAGGTGGACGAGACCTACGCCGCCGCCGCGGGCCAGGGCGCCACGCGCAACGGCCGCCTCCTCGCCCCCAGCGCGGCCACGGCGCTGGAGGACTGCCGCATGGTGGGCGACCCCGTGGTCTTCGCCCACTGGTCCTGGCCCGTGGCCTGGCCGCCCATGCACGTCGAGCAGCGCAACTCCACCGCCTACCGCATGTGCCTGGTGGCGGCGGGCGAGTTCGACGCGGCGGTGGCGCCGGTGCGCAAGTCGGACTGGGACGTGGCCGCCGGCGACCTCATCGCCCGCGAGGCCGGCTGCTTCGTCGGCGACCACTCCGGCGACGGCTACCGCTACAACCGCGCCCGACCGTCGCAGGCGAGCCTGATCTGCTGCACGCCGGCCCTCACCCCATTGATTCTGGAGCGCGTTGGGCATATCGGCGCGCGCAACTGACCCTTTCGCGAAACAAAACCGCCGAGAAACCCATCATGTCCGACAAACAACTCCTCCACCTCGTCATCGGCGGCGAACTGAAGACCCTCGACGGCGCGCCCGAGTTCAAGGATCTCACGAAGGTCGACCTCGTCGGCGCCTATCCGTCGTACCAGGACGCCCGCCGCGCCTGGCTCGCCAAGGCCCAGCAGACGGTCGACAACGCCCACATGCGCTACTTCATCATCCACGCGCACAAGCTCCTCGACCCCCACGGCGACGAGGACCATGCGCACTAGCGCATGATCCGAACCTCCCCCGTTGCGCCGGCAACGGCGGGAGGGAGGTGAAAGTCAGGAACCCTACTCCCGCCGCAGCACGCTCTCGGTCAGCAGGTTGCCCCACATGTTCGTGCGGAAGTCGGCCTTCATGCCGGCCGGGTCGTACATCGGGCTCTCGACCCATTCCAGGAAGCTCATCCCCGCCGGCTCGCCCTCGGTCAGGTAGCGGGCGAAGACGTAGTCCAGCACCCCCGTCTTGCCGTGCCGGATGTGCAGGTACTTGAACGACAGCTGGTCCATCGCCTCCCGGATGGTCAGGCCGCGCCGGAAGTGCATGTAGAACACGCTCATGATGCCCGCCCGGTCCGCGCCGGACTTGCAGTGCATCAGCGCCGGATACTCCAGCGTCTCGAACAGCCGCTTGGCCCCCAGCACCCGCTCGCGCGACGGCGCCTCGCGCGAGGTGATGGTGAAGTTCACGAATTCCAGCCCCAACCGCTCGCAGGCGTCCTTCTCCAGGGCGTGGAAGCTGGCGTCGAACCCGCCGCGCAGGTTGACGATCGTCCGGATCCCGCGCGCCTTCCACTCGGCGATCTGGTGCGGCCAGGGCTGGTTGGCCCGCACCAGTTCGTCGCTGATCCAGTGCGCGTTCGAGAAGCCCAGCCGCAGGTAGGCATGGTCGTTCCAGAGATAGTCCAGATAGGTCTTCGTCCGGCCCCACGGCGTGGAGAGGTCGAAGCGCGCCGGATCAGGGGCGGTCGTCATCGCCGCTAGGTAGGCGAAAACCTCCGCCTAGGCCACCGGGTGGGCCGATCCGCCTCAGGCCGCCAGGGCGCGCCGCCGGCGCAGCACCGCGCCCAGCCCACCGAACCCCAGCAGCAGCATCGCCCACGCGGCCGGCTCCGGCACAGCCGTGGAGGGCGGTTCCGCCGCCACCCCGCCCGCCAGCGCCAGTTTCGCAAGCCCGCCCACGCCCAGTCCTCCGCACGCCCCAAGCGCCTGGAGACTGCGGAAATCCGATCGCCGCCGCTATTGGACTGAAGTCCTACGACTTTGGTCGTAGGCGTAGCCGGCGCTCAGGTCGCGATCTCCAGGGCGGGCCATCCGTCGGGCTCGATGGGCGGCGGCCTGCGCCGCCCCGCGCCATGCGGCCGCTTCGGCGCCCGCCGCCGCCCCGGCCCGCCCGTCCGCGCCACCCGCCGGACCACAGCCAGGAACAGCGCCCGCACCTGCGCCACGGCGGCCCGCGCCTGCCGCGTCATGCCCAGCAGCAGCACCACCGCATAGGCCTCGATCCAGGTCCCCATGTCGAAGGCGATGAACCAGCCCGCCCCCTCCGCAATCCCGGACCCGGCCAGCCGCAGCCCCTCGCCATTGCCCTCGAACGCCACCAGCGCCGCGCCCAGCGCGACCACCGCCACGACCATCGCCCCGATCTGCCACCGGCTCCGCCGCGACAGCCACGCCGCCGGCGCCTCCGCCAGCCATCGCCGCAACGCGCGCCCACTCGCCGACGCCTGCCCGCTCCACAGCATCGCCAACACCAGCGCCGACAGGATCAACAGCATCCGCCCCTCCGTCCCCGCCCTAGATAGGCGCGGTGGCGTGGGTGGGAAGGGGTCGGCTACGGAACAAGCTGCGCCTCGCGCCACGCCGCCAGCGACGGCCATGCCCCAACAGCCTCCGGCGCCCCGGCCTTGCCGTTGCCGACGGCAACGCCTGAGCCGCGCGTCAGAACCTCAGCGCCGCCCGGTGCAGGTGGGTCTCGTGGTCCATCGCGAACTCGCCCAGCGGTGTCAGCGCCTTCTCGACCTCCGCCAGCAGGCGGTCGCGACGGTCGGCCGGCAGGAGGTTGTAGTACGACCGCGTGCCCAACTGCCGCGCCAGGCCCGCCGCATTCGTCTGCTCCGACCAGCCATAGGCACGGTGGATCACCGGCCCGAACAGGCCGGTCGCCTCGATCATCGCGCTGACCGGCCCCTCGGGCAGGTACCAGGCCTCGGGCGTCGTCCCGCCCCAGAGCTCGGGGGCGATCTCGCGATAGATCGGCTCCACCCGCGCCAGGATTTCCGGCCCCGGCGGCATCGGCACGTGGCCGAACACCGCGAACCATCCGCCTGGCGCCAGGGCCTCGACGACCTTCCCGAAGCCGACGGCCGGGTCGACCCAGTGCCAGGCCTGCGCCGACGCGACGAGGCGGAAACCCGCCGGCTCCGGTGCGAACGCCTCGAACCGCCCGACATGGAACGCCACCGGCCGCCCCGCCAGGCTCGCCTTCGCCAGCCCCACCAGCTCGGCCCCGGGATCGACGGCCACGACCTCCCAGCCCCGGTCCAGGAAGCCCCGCGTCGCCTGCCCGCTGCCGCATCCGACCTCCAGCACCCGCGCGCCCGCGCCACCCGCCACCTCGGCGAGCTCGGCGAACAGCGCCTCGGGATAGGCCGGCCGTACGGCGTGATACTCCGCCGCCACCTTGTCGAACGTGTCCCTGTGCTCGGTCGTCATCGCCTCGCCCCGCATAGACCCGGGCGGGGACGTAACGACGGAAGAGCCAAGGCTGCAATCGCCGCCACGCCTCGGCCTCCCCTCCCCCAGGCGCGAAGCGCCCGGGGGAAAGGCGGCGCCTCAGGCCGGCGGCGCCGTCAGGTCACCGCGCCCAGCGGCGGCAGCGGTCGGCGCCGAGAACGGCCACCGGCGTCACGCCCTCCGGCGCGTAGTCGATGCAGAGCCCGTCGCCGAGGCCTGCGCTGTCCCCGGAATCGTGGCCGCCGACCTCCTCGGTGAGGTCGGTGATGTTCTGCGCCGTCGGCGTGCTGGCGCTTATGCTGGCTGCGGTTCGGTAGTGCAGGCCGGCGACCGGCGGGCGATGCGCCTGCAGCCAGCCCATGAAGGCGTCGGTGATCACGAAGCCGCGCGCGAGCTTGGGCGCCTCGTTCGTGCCCAGGCCATTCGAGCGATGGTCGAGCCGGCCGTCGCCGTAGCGCACGGTCGTGTAGCCGGCGTACTGGCTGGTCCCTGCCAGCGGGCAGTCGGCGCGGCGCAGGCGATAGACGGGGCTGTAGATGCGGGTCTTCCAGTTGTCGCCGCTGTCGTCGAGCTGCAGCTCGTACTGGATCAGGCAGTCGGTCGGGCTGGCCTTCGGGGCGCTGAACACGAGGTTGAACGGCGCGGTCCCTTCGGTGTTGCAACCGTCGATCCGCCAGCCCCAGCTTCCCTTGGCGCCGGACTGGGCGAAGTCCTTGTCGGCCGCGGCCTGGGCGGCGAACAGATTGGGGCCGCCGCCCCAGCCGTCGGCCTCGAAGCTGTTGGGCGCGCCGGGATGGGCCTGGATCTGGGCCACATAGGTCCCGCAGCCCTTGCCCGCCCAGGTCATGATGATCTCGCTGCGGAAGCCCGGCCCCATCGAGTCGGCGCTGCGCTTCGCCTCGGCCTCGGCGGCCGCGCGGGTCGCGTAGTTATGGACCTCGGCGTGCGCCGAATGGCGCTTGTCGATGGCGATGGCGCCCCAGGGCCCCTCCTGCGCCAGCGCCGGCGTCGCCAGCACCCAGATCGCCGCCATCCCCATCCAACCGTTCATGCGCCGCATCGCTCGTCCCCAGACTTGTCGAGGTCGGCACTGTCCCCGGCGCGGAAGCCGCCCGCCTCCCCAATTCGGGGGAGCGGTTCGACGCCCGGCAGCTCCAATCCGCCCCTGAGATAGGAGCCTTCTCGTCCGCCGGAGGCGCACGCGCGACGACGGCCCGTCGCGTTCGCAAGGCCCGGAGGGATGGCAAGCGGACGTCACCTCCCCCGCGAAGCGGCGGGAGGGGGGACCGGCCGCCGAGGCCGGCGCCAGCCGGGCGGAGAGCGGGTGGTGGAGGGGGGCGAGCGGCCGGCAGGGCTTTTGCCATCATCCAACGTTTCGTGCGCAGGCGATCTGAGCGGCTTGGCTGAGCAGCCTGGCTCCTACCCCAAGACCATTCGGCCGGCGCATCGGTGGGGCGGCCGAACGTCCCGGGCTTCGATCTCATGGTGGATTGGCGATGGCCGAAAGCCGCCCTCAAAAGCTTGACACCGCACCAGCCTCATGTTCTCCTTTTGTTCGTGTCCAACGATGGTGACATGCGCGAGCGGCACGGCCGCGTGCTGGCGGAGCTGGCCGAGACCGGCATGGCCATGGTGCGCCGGCTGAGCGAGGCGCTGCTGGCGACGGGCGATCCCCAGACCCTGGCGCAGCTCGGCCTCGCCTACCACCGCGTGTCGCGCGCCGTGCGCCTGGCCATCGCGCTGGAGATGCGGCTTTCGCGGGCGGCGCGCGAGAGCCGCGCGGCCCCGGCTCCGCCCGCCACCGAGGCGCGGCCTCCCGCCGAGCGGGGCGACTGGTACGAATACGAACGCGACGAGGGCGACGAGCCGCTGGAGGACCTCGACGTCCTGCTGGACGCCGAAGATCTGGACGCCGACGCCGTCCACGACGCAGTCGAGGCCTGTATCGCCAATATCCGCCGCGACCTCGACGTCGGGCCGGAGCTGGCCGGCCTCCCGGACCTGGGCGGCGCCCGTCCCGCCGTGAACAAGGCGCCGGCGCCTCTGCGATCCGGCCCTCCGGGGGTCGATCCACCGCCCGGCGGCCGACGATCCCGGCTCATGGGCGGCGCGGCGTTCGAGCTGCCGCGCGCCGGCCCTGCACGGGCCTCGCCCCTCGCCTGGCCCAGCTCCGCCTGACCGGCGGGCGGCGCCTCTAGGGACAGAACACGCCTTACCCGAACCTGCGAACGGACGGAGCCCCTCCGCCCGCGCGCAGGCGTGTCCGGCGTTCGGGCGCGGCGGCGCGCGCAGGACTGGAAACCCTCGCGGCCTGCGGCCACAGTATGGGCGCTTCCCGAGGGAGACGACGATGCGGGCGATGGGCCTTCCCGGCGACCTGGCCTGGTGGCGTGAGCACCGGGGCGCGGCCGACGCCGACCCCGCCACCCTGCGCGAACTGCTCGACCGGCTGCAGGCTTGGAAGGTCCGCCACGACGCCGACCGCGCGCTCCAGCCCGGGCCGTTCTTCAAGATGATCTGGGACGGCATCTACGGCGACGACGACGCCGACGTCACCGCCGCCATCGCCGAGCTGGAGCAGGCGCTGGGCGGGGGGTGAGCAACCTTCACCTCCACCACGCTTGACGCGGCCCCCGCAACATCCGATCCCAGCCTCATGAGCGAGCCAGCCCAGCCGGAGCTGTCCGCCCGCGCGCTGATCGCCCGGGTGGCGCGCATCTACATGGCGCCGCGCTGGAAGGGCTGGACCGTGGCGATGCTGGCCGCCGTCGTGGTCGCCTACTGCAGCGCCCGCCTCGTGCAGATCATCGAGCCCGCCACCAACGACCTGCTGGTGTTCAGGAAGCCCGGCGCCCTGCTGGTCCTGCCGCTGACCATCGCCGCCCTGGCCCTGGCCCGCACCGTCGCCCAGGTCACCCAGGCCACCCTGGTCAACCGCATCGGCAACGCCGTGGTCGGCGACGTCCAGGTCCAGCTCTTCGGCAAGCTGGTCCGCGCCGACCTCGCCCACCTGCGCAGCCAGCACTCCGGCGCCTACGTCTCCTCGGTGCTCTACGACGCCGGCCTGATCCGCGAGGCCGCCACCGCCGGGGTCGTGAACTACACCCAGAACCTGCTGATCTTCGTGGGCGCCCTGGTCGTGATGATCGGCAACGACTGGATGCTGTCCCTCGTGCTGCTGGCCGCCGTGCCCATCGCCGGCGCAATCATGCGCCGGTTCTCCAAGCGCACCACCAAGGCCGCCAAGGGCGCCATGGTCGAGACCTCGGCGCTCTCCTCGGCGATCATGGAGAGCCTGGACGGCGTCCGCGTCGTGAAGCTGGAGAACCGCGAGGCCCACGAGGAGGCCCGCGTGGCCGAGGTGGTCCGCCGCCGCCAGGGCCACCTGACCAAGGGCGCCAACGCCCGCGCCCGCGCCGCGCCGGCCACCGAACTGCTGATGACCCTGATCGTGGCCATCGTCTTCGCCTACGCCGGCTGGCGGGCGCAGTCGGGCGAGATGAACGCTGGCGCCTTCTTCTCCTTCGTGGCCTCGCTGACCATGGCCAGCCAGGCCCTGCGCCAGCTCGCCAACCTGCAGACCGTCTTCGCCGAGGGCATGTCGGCCGCGCGCCGCCTGTTCGCCGCCCTGGACGTCGAGCCCGAGGTCCGCGAGCGGCCGGGCGCGCAGGCCGTCGGCGAGGTGGCGGGCCTGATCCGCTTCGAGGACGTCGGCTTCAGCTACGGCGGCGATGGCCCGCCAGCGCTCGGCGGCGTCAGCCTGGAGGCCCGCCGCGGCGAGACCGTCGCCCTGGTCGGCCCCTCGGGCGGCGGCAAGAGCACGATCCTCAACCTGATCCCGCGCTTCTATGACGTGAGCTCGGGCCGGGTGACGCTGGACGGCCGCGACCTGCGCGACCTCGCCATCGCCTCGCTGCGCGACCAGATCGCGCTCGTCACCCAGGAGCCGTTCCTGTTCGACGACACCATCCGCGCCAACATCGCCTATGCGCGGCCCGAGGCTTCGCAGGCCGAGGTCGAGGCCGCGGCCCGGGCCGCCGCGGCGCACGAGTTCGTCACCGCCCTGCCCGACGGCTACGACAGCCTGGTGGGCGAGGGCGGGACCCGCCTGTCGGGCGGCCAGCGCCAGCGCATCGCCATCGCGCGCGCTTTCCTGAAGGACGCCCCCATCCTGCTGCTGGACGAGGCCACCAGCGCGCTGGACACCGAGAGCGAGGCCCAGGTCCAGGCCGCCCTGAAGCGCCTGATGGCCGGCCGCACCACGATCCTGATCGCCCACCGCCTGTCGACCGTCCGCGGGGCCGACCGCATCTACGTCGTCGACAAGGGCCGCATCGTCGAGACCGGCGACCACGCCGGCCTCGTCGGGCAGCGCGGCCTCTACGCCCGCCTGGCGCAGAGCCAGGACCTGGAGGCGGAGCCCGCCGCGTGAAGGCCTTCCTGCGATCCGACGGCGTCCAGGCCTTCTTGGGCTGGGTGCTGGGAACCTACCTGCGCGTAGTTCTGCGCACCGTGCGCTGGCGGCACGAGAACGTCGCTTGCGTCGAACCCGTGCTGGCCGACGACACGAGGGGCGCCATCGCCCTCTTCTGGCACGGCCGCATCCCGCTCTGCCTCGCCACCGCCCCGCAGTGGTGGAGGAAGCGCACCAAGTGCCTGATCTCGCCATCGGCCGACGGCGAGTTCATCGCCCGCGCGCTCGACATGTCGGGCTTTCCCGCCATCCGCGTCTCCTCCGCCAAGAAGGGCGACGCGGCCAAGGCCCGTCAGGCCGTCGCCGCCATCCGCGAGGCGACGAACTGGGTGGCCGGCGGCGGCGCCCTCGTCGTCACGCCGGACGGCCCGCGCGGCCCCAACGAGATCATCGCCGCCGGCTCGTTGCAGATCGCCAGGCGCTCGGGTCAGGCGGTCTACCTCATGGGGATCGCCGCCAGCCCCGCGTCGCAGCTGCGCTCGACCTGGGACAAGGTCATGTTCGCCGCCCCCTTCGGCCGCGGCGCCGTGGTCTGGGAAGGGCCGCTGTACGTGCCGAAGGACGCCGACGACACAGCGATCGCCCGCCTGATCGCCGACTGGTCGGCCCGCCTGTCCGCCGCCACGCGCCGCGCCGAGGCGCTGGCCGCCGGCGGGACCTAGTCCGCCCGCAGGCCCAGGATGCGTGGCCGGTCGGGCTGGCCGGTGTGGGCCGTGACGCCGCCGTCCACCGGGATCGGAGCGCCGGTCAGGCTCGCGGCGCCGGCGGAGCAAGACGCCGTAGCGGCCGGCGCGCGCATTGCCCTCGCGCGCGGTCGGTGAGACATAGGCCCCGATGGCCCACGACGCCCACGATCACGACCACGCCGGGCACGACCACCGCGACCATGACCACGGTCATGGCCACGCGCACGGCCATGGTCATGGGCACGGCCACCACCACGGCGGCGGCCACCATCACCACGCCCCCGCCAACATGGGCCGCGCCTTCGCCATCGGAGTCGTGCTCAACACCGCCTTCGTGGCCGCGGAGGCCGCCGCGGGCCTCTGGACCGGCTCGCTGGCCCTGCTGGCCGACGCCGGCCACAACCTCTCGGACGTGCTGTCGCTGCTGCTGGCCTGGGGCGCGACCATCCTGGCCAGGCGCGCGCCCGCCGGCCGCCGCACCTACGGCCTGCGCAAGGGCACGATCCTGGCCTCGCTGGCCAACGCCATCCTGCTGCTGGTGGCCGTGGGCGCCATCGCCTCGGAGGCCGTCCACCGCTTCGCCGAGCCCGCCCGCATCGACTCGAACATCGTCATGCTGACCGCCAGCCTGGGCGTGCTGATCAACGGCGCGACGGCCATGCTGTTCATGCGCGGCAGCCACGATGACCTGAACGTCCGCGGCGCCTTCCTGCACATGGCCGCCGACGCCGGGGTCTCCCTCGCCGTGGTGGCCGGCGCCTTCATCATGGCCCGGACGGGCCTGCTCTGGGTCGACCCGGCGCTCAGCCTGGTCATCGCCGGGGTCATCGTGCTGGGCACGTGGGGCCTGTTGCGCGACTCCGCCGACCTCGCCATGGACGCCGCCCCGCGCGGCATCGACGTGGACGCGGTCCGCAAGTACCTCTCTGGCCTGCCCGGCGTGCAGGACGTCCACGACCTCCACGTCTGGGCGCTGTCCACCACCGAGACGGCGATGACCGCCCACATCCTGCGGCCCCAGAACACCGACGGCGACCGCTTCCTGCACCAGGCCTGCGAGGGCCTGGCCACGCGCTTCCGCATCGGCCATGCCACCCTGCAGGTGGAGACCGACGCCGCCCACGCCTGCCGCCTCGCCCCCGCCGAGGTGGTGTGAGCCGATCCCTGCCGCTGGCGCTCTACGGCGCGGCGACGGGCCTCCTGGAGCCCTTCGCGCCCGCGATCCTGCGCCGCCGCGCCCGCCGCGGTAAGGAAGACCCCGCCCGCCTCGGCGAGCGCCTGGGCCGCACCGACGCGCCGCGGCCGGTCGGCCCGGTCGTCTGGCTCCACGCCGTCAGCGTCGGCGAGACCGTGTCGCTGCTGCCGCTGGTCTCGGCGCTCCGCACGCGCCGCCCCGACCTGCGCCTGCTGGTGACCTCCGGCACGGTCACGGCGGCCGAGATGATGGCCCGGCGCTTGCCCGCCGGCGTCACCCACCAGTTCGCCCCCGTCGACGGCCCCGCCGCCGTGCGCCGCTTCCTCGACCACTGGCGCCCGTCGCTCGGCGTCTTCGTCGAGAGTGAGCTCTGGCCCAACCTGATCCTGGAGGCCAAGGCGCGCGGCGTACGCCTGGCCCTGGTCTCGGCCCGCATGACGGAAGCCAGCGCTCAGCGCTGGGCGAGGTGGTCCGACGCGGCCCGCGCGCTGATGGACGCCTTCGATCTCGCCCTGCCGCAGGACGAGGCCACCGAGGAGCGCCTGCGCCGCCTGGGCGGCCGCCCAGGCCCGCGCCTGAACCTCAAGCTGCTGGGCGAGCCCCTGGCCGTCGACGAGGCCGAGCTCGGCCGCATGCGCGCCGCCGTCGCCGGCCGCAAGGTCGTCCTGGCCGCCAGCACCCATCCGGGCGAGGAGGCGATCGTCGCCGACGCCTTCCGCCGGCTGGACCGCGACGACGTCCTGCTGATCGTCGCCCCGCGCCACCCCGACCGTGGCCTCGACCTCGCCCGTGAGCTCGCCGCGTCCCGCCGGGGCGCCGGCGAGGATCCGACCGGGCCCATCTACGTCGCCGACACCCTGGGGGAACTCGGCCTCTTCTTCCGCCTCTCCGATGTCGTGGTGATGGGCGGCGCTTTCGTGAAGGGCATCGGCGGCCACAACCCGCTGGAGCCCGCCCGCCTGGGCCGGCCCATCGTCACCGGCCCGCACGCCTTCAACGCCGCCGACCTCTATGCAGACCTCTTCGTGGAAGCCGCCGCCGTCGAGGCGGCGGACGGCGCCGCCCTCACCCGCCACCTGAACGGCCTGCTGGCCCAACCGGTCGTCGCCCGCCGCATGGGCGAAGCCGCCCTGGCCTACGCCGGGCGCCAGGGCGCGGCGCTGGACCAGGCCCTGGCGCTGCTCGAACCTCTGCTGCCGGCATGAAGCTCGCCACGCCCCGCTGGTGGTACACCCGTGACGGCAAGACCGGCGCGATCGCCCGCCTGCTACTGAGCCCCGCCTCCTGGATCTGGGCCGCCGCCACGGCGCGGCGGATCGCGACCGGCCGCCCGGTCGATCCCGGCGTTCCGGTGGTCTGCGTCGGCAACCTCACGATGGGCGGCACGGGCAAGACGCCGGTCGTCCGCGAGATCGCCCGGCGGCTGGGCGGCGCAGTGCTGTCGCGCGGCTATGGTGGTTCGCTCGCAGGCCCTGTCCAGGTCGACTCCGGCCGCCACACCGCCGCCGACGTCGGCGACGAGCCGCTGATGCTGGCGCAGGACCTCGCCGTCTGGGTCGCCCGCGACCGCGCCGCTGGCGCCCGCGCCGCCGCCAAGGCCGGCGCGACGGCGATCGTCATGGACGACGGCCACCAGAACCCCTCGGTCAGTAAGACCCTGTCGCTGATCGTCGTCGACGGCGAGACCCGGAACGACGAGTGGCCCTTCGGCGACGGCCGCGTCTTCCCCGCCGGCCCGATGCGCGAACCGCTGAAGGTGGGCCTCGCCCGCGCCGACGCCGCCGTGGTCCTGCTGCCTGCCGGCCTCGACGCGCCCGACTCGGACCTGCTCCGCGCGCTGTCCGCCGTCCCGGTGCTGGTCGCCCGCCTGGCCCCCGCCGCGCCGCCGCCGTCCGGCCCGCTGGTGGGCTTCGCCGGCGTCGGCAAGCCGTGGAAGGTGGAGCGGGCCCTGCAGGCCGCCGGCGCTGACCTCAAGGACTTCTGGCCCTTCCCCGACCACCACGCCTACGACGCCGCGACGCTGAAGCGCCTCGCCGACCGCGCCCAGCAGTTCGGCGCGACGCTGGTCACCACCGAGAAGGACTGGGCCCGCCTGCCCGCCGAGTGGCGCGACCGCGTCGCCGCCTGGCCGGTCCGGGCCGTGTTCGAGGACGAAGCCGCCCTCGACGCCCTGCTGGGCCGGGCCGCCCGCTAAGCGCCGCGCGGCGGCTCCTTCTCCCAGAACCGCCGGAACGCCGCGCGCGGATCGCTCTCCACCCTGGTCTCGTCGCCGAACACCAGCGTCGCCCGCTCCGGGACCTTGTAGGCCGGCCACTTGGGCAGGCGCGGGTTGTTCGGGTCGCCCGTGGCGGCGAGCGCCACCCAGGCCGAGGCCAACTGGTCGGCCAACCGGATGCTGTCCGGCCCGGTCTCGTTCAGCCCGCCGCGCACGTCGTGCAGGCTGGGCCCGACGTCGCTGCCGTGCGGCGCGCCATAGCGGCCGGAATAGGCCGGGCTCGCGTGCGTCCAGTAGTAGCTCCAGACCGGCGCCGCCCCCTGCGCCGCCTTGCGTTCGGCCTGGACCAGTGCGCCCTTGCGGAACGTCTCGTCGGTGTCGAACCGCGCCTGCAGCACGAACGGCGTCGCCTTGGGGTCGTCCTGCCGGTAGAGCGCCAGCACCTCGTCGGCCCGAGCCTCGCCCACCCGCCGCGCAATGAAGGCGCGCAGACCCGCCTCGTCGAGGTTGAAGTTCCCCATCCGGTAGGCCCGCTCGTCGATCACCGTCGAGACGATCATCGGCACGTCGGCCGAGATCGCCGGCGCCGCCGGATCGAACGGATGGCTGGGCAGGACCATGCCGTCGATCGACGGCGAGAACGAGCGCGGCGCCTCGCCCTTGGCCCGGTCGGCCGCCTCCATCGTCGCCTGGGCGGCCAGCAGCGTCTCGTAGGGCAGCGCCTGCAGCTTCTTCGTGTCGGCCTTGGTGAGGCCGAGCTGCTTCAGGAACCCCGCGGCGCCGGCCTGCGCCTGCTCGGCCGTCGCGATCCGCAGGGCCGAGCCGCTCATCACGCCGGCCCGGTGGAACAGGCCCTTGGCCGACGGCATCGACATCAGGATGCTCGTCTTGGCCCCGCCGCCCGACTGGCCGAACACCAGGACACGGTTCGGGTCGCCGCCGAAGCCCGCCACGTTCTCCTTCACCCAGGCCAGGGCGGCGGCGATGTCCATCATCCCGACCGTTCCCGAACGCGCGAAGTCCGGCCCGGCGTCGGCCAGGTTCAGGTAGCCGAACGCGCCCAACCGGTGGTTGATGGTGATCACCACACAGTCGCCGAACCGCGCCAGGTCTTCGCCGTCGAAGCCCGGCGAGTTGCCCGAGCCGCCGTAGAAGCCACCCCCGTGGATGTGCACCAGCACCGGGCGCTTCGCATTGCGGTCGAGCGTCTTGGTCCAGAGGTTGAGGACCAGGCAGTCCTCGCCCATTCCGCCCGGCTGGATGTCGAACATGATCAGCCCGCCGTAGGCGTTCGCCCGGCTGTTCGGCATCTGCGGCGCGACCTGGCCGTACTCGTAGGCGTTGCGCACGCCGGCCCACTTGGGCGGCGGCGCGGGCGGCATGAAGCGGTTACGACCGGATGTGTCGTACCCATAGCGTACGCCCTTGAACATGCTGACGCCGCCCGCGGTCATCCCCCGAAGCTTGCCCTGCGCGGTCTCGACGACGGGGAACAGCGCCTCGGCGGTGACGGCCCCGGCGCGGCGCGGCAGCGCCAGGGCGCCGGCCGCAAGCGAGGCGCCCAGCAGGGCGCGGCGATTGAAGGTCATGGCGGAGCTCCTAGCGGTCGACGCGCATGACGGGCAGGGCCGCCAGCGCCGCGCGCTCATCGTCGCGCCAGTGGTGGGCGAGCCGCGGCTTGGGCTCGAACAGCATCGCGGTGTGGTCGGCGGCCGTGTAGGCGGGCCACTTCGGGACCGCCGCATTGTTCGGATTGCCGGTGCGCGCGAAGGCGATCCAGGTCGAGGCCATGGCCGCGGCGACCTCGGCGGTTCCCGCCACGGCGCCCGCGGGCGGATTGTCGAAGACCAGCGGCACGTCCATCGCGTGCGGCGAGCGCATCCGGGCGGACTGGTCGAAATGCAGCTCGTACATCCAGACCGGCGCGCGCCCTTGCGCCGCCTTGCGGTCGGCCAGCGCCCAGGACTGCTTGCGCACACGCAGGTCGGTGGTGATGGCGAAGAACAGGTCGCTGGGCGTGGCCTGGAGATCCGCCTTCTGGAAGGCGGCGATCACCGCCTCCATGTCCGCGCCCTTCAGCCAGGACGCCAGCTTGGCGCGCAGGCTCGCGGCGTCGAGTTCGAACGTGGATGGATCGGCAGCGCCGACCAGCAGGGTCGTCTCGGTCCGCGTGGAGCCGATCAGCACCGGCACATCGGCCGAGATCGCCGGCGGCCCGTCGAGCCAAGGGTGTGCGGGCAGGCTGCGGCCATCCAGGACCGGGCTGAAGCTGGCGGGCGTCCGGCCCGGCGTCCGCTGCGCCGCAGTGATCGCGCCCAGCAGGGCGTCGATGGGCGCCGCCTGCAGCTTGCCGACGTCGCCGGGCGCCAGGTCCAGCACCTTCATCACCAAGCGCGCGTTCTCGGTCGCCTCGTCGCGTCCGAGGCCCGTGAGGTGGGCGCCGCTCTGGACCACGGCGCGATGGAACAGGCCCTTCGCGGCCGGCATGCCCATCAGGACGCTGACCTTCGCCCCGCCGCCGGACTCGCCGAAGATGGTGACGTTGCCGGGGTCGCCGCCGAACGCGGCGATGTTCTGCTTCACCCAGCGCAGCGCCTGGACGATGTCCAGCATGCCGGCGTTGCCGGAATCGGCGAACTCCGCCCCGCCCAGCTCGGCCAGATACAGGAACCCAAAGGCGCTCAGCCGGTGGTTCAGGGTGACCACCACGACGTCGCCGCGCTCGGCCAGGCGGGTCCCGTCGGTGGAGGGCCACGACCCGGTCCCGGCGCTGAACCCGCCGCCGTGCAGCCAGACCATGACGGGGCGCCGCTTTCCGTCCGCCAGCCCGCGCGTCCAGACGTTCAGGAACAGGCAGTCGTCGCTGATCGGCTGGTCGTTCAGCGAATTGCGGGGCCGCGCGGCGCCGGCGCTCGCGGCGGGCTGGCCTTGCGGCGAAGAGGCGCCGAACGCCACCGCGTCGCGCACACCGGTCCAAGGCTGGGCAGGCTGCGGCGGCCTGAACCGGCCCGCCCCGGCGGTCGGACCGCCGTAGGGGATGCCCTTGAAGACCGCGACGTGGCGATTCCATGCGCCACGGACCTTGCCGGACGCCGTGGCGGCGACCGGCGCGTCGCCCGCGGCGCGCGCCGCGCCCGACATCAGGCCAACCCCGGCCACAGCCAGGGACGCGCCGGCCAGAATGGCCCGACGATTGTAGCCCATGAACGTCCTCCCGCTGTTCAGACAGCCGTTATCGAACCGTCGATACGCGGGAGCTCAGCGAGAATCCATACCCGAATTACGAAAACCGACAGCCGGTTCGAGGCTCAGCTCGCGCCGGCCTTCTGCGCGTAGGCCCAGCTCATCTCGGCCAGGCTCTGCACGCGCGGGGCCATGTTGGCGGCGTCGGGATGGTTGGCGGTGCCGTCGCGCACGCGGCCCAGGATGCCCTGCAGGATGCCGCAGAGGCGGAAGGCGTTGTACGAGAAGAACCAGTTGAGGTCGTGCAGGCCCGAACGGCCCGTGAGGCTGCAGTAGTATTCCACCGCCTCGTCCAGGGTCGGGATGCCGTGGGCCTTCAGGTCCGGGAGCGTCGAGATGGTCCCGTTGATCCAGTTCATCAGCACATAGGTGAAGTCGGCCAGCGGCTCGCCCAGGGTGCCGAGCTCCCAGTCCAGCACCGCGGTGACGCGCGGCTCAGTGGGGTGGAAGATCATGTTGTCGAGACGATAGTCGCCGTGGACCACCGAGGTGCGCTCTTGCGGGGGCACCGAACGCGGCAGGAACTCGATCAGCTTCTCGACCTCAGGGATGTGCTTGGTTTCGGAGGCCTTGTACTGCTTGGTCCAGCGGTCGACCTGGCGGGCCATGTAGTTGCCCGGCTTGCCGTAGTCCTCCAGCCCGACCTTGACGTAGTCGGTGTTGTGCAGGTCGGCGAGGGTCTTGATCTTGGCCTTGAAGATCGCGTTGCGCTCGGCCGGCGAATAGGCGGGCAGGCTCTGGTCCCAGAGGATCCGGCCCTCGACCATCTCCATCACGTAGAACCAGGTGCCGATGACGCCGTCGTCGGTGCAGAGGCCGTAGGGCCGCGCCACCGGGAAGCCGGTGGGATAGAGCGCCGAGATCACCTTGAACTCGCGGTCCACCGCATGCGCCGAGGGCAGCAGCTTGCCCGGCGGTTTGCGGCGCAGGACGTACTTCTTCCCCGGCGTGATCAGCTGGTAGGTCGGGTTGGATTGGCCGCCCTTGAACTGGCGCACCTCCAGCGGCCCGGCGTAGCCCTCGACGTTGGCTTTCAGCCAGGCCTCAAGCGCGCCCTCGTCGAAGCGATGGCTCTCGGCCACCTCCTTCGTGCCCGTGTTGGCCTGTTCCCGCGCCTGCTCAGCGGCGACGTCGGCGGTGACGGACATGGCGTTCCCTCGCTTCGTACAGTTGTTTGAAGCCTTTTAGCGAGGCCGCCCCTACGGGAGCAAGGCGCGAGCCGCAACGCTTGACGCGGAGGCCCACGAGCCGCACAGCCCGCGGATGGTCGAGGACGTCCAGTCGATCATCGAGATCGAGGCGCCGCGCGAGCGGGTATGGCAGGCGCTGACCGACCCCGCCCAGGTGGTCCAGTGGATGGGCTGCCTGCGGTTCCGCGCCGAGCCGGGCCACATCTTCTACCTCCAGCCCAACCGCGCGCGCCGCGACGCCGACGACGTTACCGATGCCATCGCCTGCCGCGTCGAGGTGCTGGACGCCCCGCGCCGTCTCAGCTTCTCGTGGGGCTTCCCCGACGTGCCCGACACCTTCGTCGACATCCGCCTGCGCAACATCCCCGGCGGCACCCACGTTCGTCTCGTCCACTCCGGCTGGGACCAGTTCGAGGACCAGGAGACCGAGGACGTGCGCGGCGGCCTTGGCCAGGCGTGGCACAGCGTGGCCCTGCCCCGGCTGCGGGCGGTGGCGGAGTCGTAGTCCAGCGGCGTTGCGGCCCGCGCCCAGGCGGCACACTATCGGCCCCGGAGATCGGGGAGTTCCACGCAGATGAGTTTCACGCGACGGGCGTTCGGCGCCGGCCTCATGGCCGCGCCGCTGATGGGCGCGGCGCCGACGGCGCTGGCCGCGGTCACCAAGGCCAAGCCGGAGTACGGCGACTTCGGCATCGACCTCACCGCGATCGATCCGGCCGTCGCGCCCGGCGACGACTTCTTCCGCCACGTGAACGGGACCTGGCTGAAGTCGGCGACCATCCCGGCCGACCGCTCCAGCTGGGGCGCCGGCGCGCGGATCAACGAGAACACCCAGGCCCGCGCCCGGGCGATCATGGAGAGCGCCGGATCGCTGGGCACGGCCAACGGCCGCAAGATCGCCGACTACTACGCCGCCTGGGTCGACGAAGCGGGGCTGGAACGCCGCGGGACCGAACCCCTGAAACCCGAACTGGCCCGCATCGCGGCGATCGCGAGCCCGGCCGGCCTGGCGCAAGAGCTCGCCAACCTGTCCTGGGCCCAGCTGTCCAACCCGAACGGTTCGCAGCCGCTGCCGCCCAGCCCCGTCGCCTGCGGCGTGTCGGTCGATATCAAGCAGCCTGGCCGCTATGTGTCCGGCATCGTCCAGGGTGGCATCGGCCTGCCGGACCGCGACTACTACTTCGTCGATACGCCCTCCAACGTGAAGACGCGCCAGGCCTACAAGGCCCACGCGGCCAAGCTGTTCGCCCTCGCCGGCTTCGACGACGCCGAGGGCCGGGCCGATCGCGTCTATGCCCTGGAGGAACGGATCGCCCGCGGCCATCGCACCCGCGTCGCCAACCGCGACCCCGAGAAGCGCTACAACCCCTTCACCCGCGCCGACTTCGCCGCCCGGGCCCCGGGCCTGGACTGGGACGCCTACCTGAAGGCCTCGGGCCTCGACGGCCAGTCCGTGTGGTTCGTCAACCAGCCCGAAGCGATCGCCGCCGCGGCCGCCGCGGCGGCCGACGTCCCGCTAGCCGACTGGCGCGACTACCTGGCGCTGCGCGCCATCAAGAACTTCGCGCCCGTCGGGCCGAAGGCCTTCCGCGAGGAGGACTTCGACTACGGCGGTCGGGTTCTGTCGGGCACGCCCGAGATGCCGGTCGCCTGGAAGACGGCGGTGGTCCAGACCGACCGCGCCATGGGCCAGGCGGTGGGCGAGATCTACCTGCAGCGCCATTTCCCGGCCGCCTCGCGCGCCCAGGTCACCGAGATGACCCGCAACCTGAAGCTGGCCATGGCCAGCCGCATCAAGGCGCTGGACTGGATGTCGCCCCAGACCAAGGCCCGCGCGCTGGCCAAGCTCCAGAACCTGCGCGTCGAGGTCGGCGGCCAGCAGCCGCTCCGCGACTACTCGAAGCTGGAGGTCGTGGCCGGCGACGGCTTCGGCAACCTGCTGCGCGCTCAGGCTTTCGACCGCGCCCGGGTGCTGGGCAAGCTGGGCCGCGCGGTCGACCGCAGCGAATGGTCGATGAACCCGCAGACCATCAACGCCCAGTCCAACTCGGTGCTGGTCAAGGTGATGTTCCCGGCCGGCTACCTGCAGCCGCCGAATTTCGACCCCAACGCAGACCCGGCCGTGAACTACGGCGCCATCGGCCGGGTGATCGGCCACGAGATCAGCCACCAGTTCGACGACCAGGGCGCGAAGTTCGACGAGAAGGGCGCCCTCGACAACTGGTGGACGCCGCAGGACCTGGCGAAGTTCCAGGCCGCCGGCACCGGCCTCGCCACCCAGTACGACGGGTACGAGCCGCTGCCCGGCGCGCGGATCAACGGCCGGCTGACGCTGGGCGAGAATATCGGCGACCTGGCCGGCCTGGCCATGGCCTACGACGCCTACCACGCCTCGCTGGGCGGCAAGCCGGCGCCGGTGCTGGGCGGGCTCACCGGCGACCAGCGCTTCTTCATGTCGTTTGCCCAGACCCACCGCTCGCTGCAGCGGGAAAACGCGCTGCGCCAGCAGCTCCTGACCGACCCGCACTCGCCCAACGAATGGCGCAGCGCCGAGGTGCGCAACGTAGACGCCTGGTACGCCGCCTTCGACGTGAAGCCCGGCCAGAAGATGTACCTGCCGCCCGAGGGACGGATCCGGGTCTGGTAGGTGGCTGGACCTAGAGCGCGTTGGGCGAAAGTGGAACCCGGTTTCGCCGCGAAACGCGCTCTAAATCAAAGAGATCGGGCCTGTTTATCGAGTTCAGATGATTTCATCTGAACTCGACAGGCTCTAGAGCGCGCGCCAGCCGATGTCGCGGCGGCAGAAGCCGTCGGGGAAGTCGATGGCGTCCACGGCGGCATAGGCCCGGTCTCGGGCCTCGCGCAGGTCGGCGCCCGTCGCGCAGACGTTCAGCACGCGGCCGCCGGCGGCGCGCAGCACGCCCTGGGCGTCGCGCTTCGTGCCCGCGTGGAAGACCATCTGCCCTGCGCCGAAGTCTGCGTCGGTCCCGCGGATCGCCCCGCCGGCCTTCGGCGCGCCCGGATAGCCGTCGGCCGCCACCACCACGCAGACCGCCGACTCGTCGCGCCAGACGGGCGGTGGCATCTGGGCCAGCCGTCCCTCGGCGCAGGCCACCAGGTAGGGCACCAGGTCGCTCTCCAGGCGCAGCATCAGCACCTGGCATTCCGGATCGCCGAAGCGCGCGTTGAACTCCACCAGCTTCGGCCCGTGCTTCGTCGCCATCAGCTCGACGAACAGGACGCCGCGGTAGGGCGCGCCGTCGGCCGCGATCCCGGCGAAGGCGGGCTCCACCAGCCGCGTGCGCACCTGCTCGACCAGCTCGGGGGTGAAGACCGGCGCCGGCGAGTAGGTGCCCATGCCGCCGGTGTTCGGACCCTGCTCGCCGTCGAAGGCGCGCTTGTGGTCCTGGACCCAGCCGAAGACCATCGAATCCTTGCCGTCGCACAGGGCGAACAGCGAGCCGATCTCGCCCTCCAGGAATTCCTCGATCACCACCCGTGCGCCCGCCGCGCCGAACCGGCCGCCGAAGGCGTCGTCGATGGCAGCTTCCGCCTCGGCTCGTTCAGGCGCGATGACCACGCCCTTGCCGGCCGCCAGCCCGTCCGCCTTGATCACATAGGGCGGTTCGAACCGGTCCAGCGCCGCCTTGGCCGCGGCCGCGCTCTCGCACACGGCGTAGGCCGAGGTCGGGAGGCCGTAACGGTCGCAGAAGGCCTTGGTGAAGGCCTTGGAGCTCTCCAGCTGTCCGGCCTGGGCGCTGGGCCCGAAGCAGGCGATCCCGGCCGCGACCAACGCGTCGCCCAGGCCCGCCGCCACCGCCGATTCGGGACCGATCACCACGAGGTCGGCGGCGATCTCCTTCGCCAGGGCGAGCAGGCCCTCGACGTCGGTCGCCGCGACGTCGCGCAGCTCGCACTGGGCGGCCATGCCCGGATTGCCCGGCGCGGCCACAAACCGTGTCACCAGCGGCGAGGCCGCGATCTTCCACGCCAGCGCGTGTTCGCGCCCGCCGGAGCCCACAAGCAGGATGTTCATGGACGGCGGCTTTCGCCCGCCCTCCTGCCGCGGTCAAGCCGAGACCACGTCCCTCGCCCACCGGCGCACGGTCTCCACGGCCGTGGGGCTGGTCGTGGTCCGCACCGTGCTGGCCGGCCAGGTGATCTCGAAGATCACGCCGTCGGGGTCCGGGAAGTAGATCGACTCCTGCTCGCCGTGCCGCTCCTCCCAGAACTGCACGCCCGCCTCGCCCAGGCGCGCCCGCCAGCGGGCCATGTCGGCACCGGACGCGGCGGCCAGCGCATAGTGCCGCGCATCGACCGGCACGCCGCGGTAATCGGGCGTCGGCGCGCCCTTGAAGGCCACGGCGACCAGTTCCTGCCGTCCGCCCAGCCCGAAGATCATCATCAGCCAGGGATAGCCGTCCCAGTCGTCGCCGCTGAAGGTCTCGACCAGCGGCAACTCTATCACCTCGGTGTAGAAGCGCAGCGTCGCCTCGGCGTCGCGAACGGGCATGACGACGTGATCGAGCGTCAACATCTTGCGTCTCCCGGGCTTTACCGTACCACGTTACGCGAAAAGCGGCGCCACGTCGCACCCCACAACCGCGAACCTTCGTTATGATGCGCGGGTCGCAGGCCAAACGACGGGAGACGGGATGGCCGAACCAGACACCGACAGCCCCGAGCGCGCGCTGGAACGCCAGGCCGAGCGGGCGCGCGAGGTCGAGCACCGGGTGAAGAACACGCTGCAGCTGATCTCTTCGATCGTGCTGCTGCAGGGTCGGCGCGCGTCCGACGAGGCCGCCCGCAGCGCGCTGAAGGCGGTGCAGCAGCGCGTGGCCGCGGTCAGCGTCGCCCACCGGCACGTCTCGTGGACCGACGAGGCCGAACAGGTGGAGGTGGCAGCCCTGGTCCGCGAGATCGTGGGCGACCTTGCCGGCTCGGCCGGGCGCGAGGGCGTCGACATCGACCTCGACCTCGACGCCGTGCAGATCCCCGGCCGCCAGGGCGCCCCGATGGCGCTGCTGGTCAGCGAGATGGTCGGCAACGCCCTGCGCCACGCCTATCCCGACGGCCGCCCCGGCCGGGTGCGGGTGGCCCTGCGCCGCACCGCCTCCGGCTTCGATCTGTCGGTCAGCGACGACGGCGTCGGCATGCCGCCCGACGCGCCGCGGACGGGCTTCGGTCTCACGGTCGTCCAGCTCATGGCCCAGCAGCTTCGTGGCCGCCTCGAAACGGCCAACGCGCAACCTGGGCTGCAGCTCGTCGTTAGCGTGCCCATGGATACCGAAACGCTACGGGGCTGAGCCCCATGTCGCTCGCAGACGTGATCGGGACCGGAGCCGCGCTCTGTTCCATGACCAGCTTCGTGCCGCAGATCGCCAAGATCGTGCGCGAGCGCGACGCCGCCTCGGTATCGCTCAAGATGTACGCCGTGACGGTGACCGGCTTCTCGCTGTGGATCGCCTACGGCCTGATGATCGGCAGCTGGCCGGTGGCCGCGTCGAACCTCGTCTGCCTCGCGCTGTCGGGCGCGATCCTGGCCTTGAAATGGCGCTACGCCGCAGGCCACAGGCTAGCCACGGGCGAGCCAGGGCCGTAAGTGCTTCGCGGGCACGTGGCCTCAAGGTAGTGGAATGACGGATCGGTTGGCGGCGGCGCAGGCGGCGCTGAATTCGGGGCGCGCGGGCGAGGCGATCGACCACCTGATCGCGGCCGTGACCGAGGACCCGGCCCGTCCCGTCCAAGTCTATCGGATCCTGGCCGGCCAGCTCTACGGCGCGGGGCGGTTCCAGGAGGGCGAGGCGTTCGCCGCCCAAGGAGCAGCGCGCTACCCGCGCGACTACGACCTGCTGAACACCCGCGGCGTGCTCCTGCGCAAGCTGAAGCGCCAGGCCGAGGCCGTGCCGGTGCTGGAGCAGGCCGTGAAGCTGGAGCCCAAGAAACTGCCGGCGCAGCAGAACCTGGGCAACATCCTGATCGACCTGGGCGCGTTCCCGCGCGCCGAGGCCATCTTCAGCAAACTGGCGCGCCTCGAACCCCGCAACGCCGAATTCCAGCGCCAGCTGGGCCGCGCGATGACCCGCCAGGGCCGCATCGAGCCGGGGCTGCTGCGCTTCCGCCAGGCCGTGAATCTCAAGCGCGACCTCGTCGACGGCTGGCTCGACATCGTGGGCACCCTGAACGAGGAGCTGCGGACCGCCGAGGCCGAGGAGACTCTCGACAAGGCGCTGGCCGCCAATCCCGGCGAGCGGCGGCTGCTGGAGGCCAAGGCCGCCGTGCTGCGGCGTTCCGGCGACCTCGCCCGCGCCGAGGCCTATCTGCAGGGGCTGCTGCCCTCCAACCCCGAGGCCGGCTGGCTGCACCACCAACTGGGCTCGCTGTACGCCGACCGCGACCGCGAGCTCTCGATCCGTCACTTCGAGCAGGCCGTGAAGGCCGAGCCCGAGCGGCTGGACTACGCCGTCTCGCTGATCGAAGGCTACGAGCGCAACCGCGCCGGAGACGAAGGCGCCAACATCGAGAAGGCCTACCAGCTCGCCAGGGCGCTGGTGTCGCGAAAGGCCGAGTTCACCGACGCCGCCAACAAGATCGTCTGGGAGACGCTGGGCCGCGTCTGCGACTTCGACGCCCAGGACCAGGTCGGCGATTTCCGCACCCTGGGCCGCGGCTGGGCCAGCAACAACCGCCACACCGCGCTGATGAAGCAGATGGCGCGCGTGGCCAACGACGATGATCGGTTCGAACTGGTCGACCAGCACCTGACCTGGGGCCGCCAGGTCGAGGCCGCCGCCGCGCGCCGCAAGATCAAGCGTCCGCCCGCCAATCCGCCCGGCGGCAAGATCCGGCTGGGCTTCATGTCCTCCGACCTGCGGACGCACCCGGTGGGCTACTTCGCCATCCCATTGTTCGAGCACATCGACCACGATCGGTTCGAGGTGTTCGTCTACTCGTACTACAACGGCGGCGCGGCCGACTCCGCGCAGAAGCTGATCACCTCCAAGGTCTCGGCCTACCGGTGGTGGCCCGAGATCACCGCGCCCGAGGCCGCGCAGCGGATCGCCGACGACCGGCTGGACATGCTCATCGAGCTGGGCGGATCCACCCACATGAACAAGCTGGAAGTCATGGCCTACAAGCCGGCCCCCAAGCAGGCGAGCTGGCTGGGCTATCCGCACTCCGCGGGCCTGGAGACCATCGACTACTTCGTCTGCGATCCGTTCATCGCGCCGCCCGATCCGCGCCTGCTGATCGAGAAGCCGATGATGCTGAAGCATGCCTGGTATCCGCTGAGCCCGCTGGCGTTCCGCGAGCAGCCGGCCTGCGAGCCGGTCCCGCCCGTGGCGCGCAACGGCTACGTCACCTTCGGCACCGCGAACCAGCCGCACAAATACACCCGAGAGGGCCTGAAGGCCTGGGCCCGGATCATGGCCGCGTGCCCCGGCTCGCACTTCCTGTTCATCCGCCCCGAGGGCAGTTCGCCGTCGTTCCAGGCCAACCTGCGCGCCGCGTTCGCGGCCGAGGGCGTCGGAGGCGACCGGATCGAGTTCGAGGCGGTGCGCGGCGCCCACCTGCCGCACTACAACCGCATGGACATCAGCCTCGACACCTTCCCGCAGACCGGCGGCACGACCACCTGCGAGTCGATGTGGATGGGTGCGCCGTGCGTCAGCCTGCGGGGGCCTGCGCCCTACGAGCGGCTGAGTTGGTCGGTGCTGAGCAACGTCGGCCTCACCGACCTCTGCGCCGACACCGTCGAGGGCTACATTGCGGCGGCCGTGAAGCTGGGCGGGGACCATGCCCGGATCGCCGACTTGCGCGCGACCATGCGGGATCGGATGCGGGCCAGCCCGCTGGGCCAGAGCACGGCTTGGGCCGCCGACTTCTACGACGCCGTCGAGCAGGCCGTCCGGGGCTAGCCCGTCACGCCTGGTCTTCGGCCGGCGGTTCGGGCGAGCCGCTCCGGACGTGGTCGATGAACCGCCAGATGTCGCGCGACAGCATGAGCCGCAGGTGCGCCTTCACCCGCTCCTCCGGCCACTCCCACCAGGCGATCTCGAGCAGGGCGTCGATAGCCTCCTGGCCGAAGCGGTACTTCACGATCCGCGCCGGATTGCCCGCCACCATGGCGTAGGGCGGGATGTCCTTGCTGACCACCGCCTGGGCCGCCACGACCGCGCCGTGGCCGACCTTCACACCCGACATCAGCGTGCAGTGGCTACCCAGCCAGACATCGCTGCCGATCTCCACGTCGCCACGGCCCACCGCATGGCCCAGGTTGAGGGGCGCGTCCCACTCGGTGAAGCCGGGGAAGGGGTACATCGTCACCCAGTCGGGCCGGTGGTAGCCGCCCATGAAGATCTGCACCCGGTCGGCGATCGAGGTGTAGTCGCCGATCCGGCAGACGTAGCCGCGTGGCGATCCCCAGTAGCGCAGCAGCGGCGCGCCATAGGTGTGCGGCCCCACGACGAGGCGTCCCGCCGCGATGTGGTCCTTCATGGAGTCCCGGGTCAGGACCGGTGCGTTGCCCGACAAGCGCGTCCTCGTTCTTTCCGCAGCCGCTTCAGGTGAGCGCGCCGGCCCGGTGCAGGCCGGCGTACCATTCGACATAGGCGTCCCAGAACGCCCCCTCGTCCCAGCTCGGTCCCCATTGCGGCTGATCGTTGACGCGCACGCGCGGCTCGTCGAATCGCGCCTGCTCGCCCAGCTCGACCGGGCATTCGCGACCGAGGCGCCGCGCCGCCTCCGCCGCGGTCTTCAGCGCCAGGTCGCCCTGCGGCGCGATCCAGCCCGACGGCCGGCACGGCGCCGGCGGACCCTCGGCCTGGAGGATGGCGGCCACGTACTCGGCATAGGCCATGGCCAGCCGCGGCGCGGCCAGGTGGTCGCGGACGTAGAGCGGCGTGCGCACCGCCGGCGTCTCGCCCGCGAACCAGCTCCGAAACAGGTGCCAGCCGAACCGCTTCTCCTCCAGCACGCCGTAGGGGCTGGGGATCACGAAGCGCCCGAACGCCAGCCCGGCCGATCGCGCCCAGTAGTCGAAGGCCGACGTGGTCAGGGTCTTGGAGAGGCCGTAGGGGGTCACCGCTCCCGGCTCCTCGCCGCCGCCCTCGCCCGCCTCGAACACGCTGCCCGTCAGCACCATCAGCCGCCCGCCGGCCCGCCGCACGGCGGCCAGCGTCTCGGCCGCGCCCGCCGTGTTGCGCGCCAGGGCGTCGACGGGGTCGAAGTCGGGGCTGCGGTAGCCGGTGATGTGGGCGGCGTGGTGCGCCAGCACGTCGGCCTTGGCCGCCCGGATGTCGTCCAGCAGGGCCTGCGAGCCGAAGGTCCGGCCGTAGGTGACCACCGCCACCTTCTCCAGCCGCGCCACGCGATCCAGCCGTACGCCCTCGTAGTCCTCGCGTTGGCGCAGCAGCGGCGCGACCACCTCGAAGCCGGCCTGCGCCAGCGCTTCGGCGATCCAGACGCCGGTGAACGAGCTGCCACCCGTGAGCAGGACCTTCGTCGCCATGCCCTAGCCGTGGTCCGGATAGCCGGCGTCGCGGGGCGAGATCAGCGCCGGCGCCGCCGGCCAGGCGACGCCGAACGCCGGGTCGTCCCAGCGCACGCCGGCCTCGTGCCCGGGCCGGAACTCGGGGGCGATCTGGTAGACGACGTCAGTGTCGGGCTCGAGCGTCAGGAAGCCGTGGGCGACGCCCTCGCCGATATAGAGCGCGCTCAGGTTCTCCGCCGACAGCTCCGCGGCCGTCCAGCGGCGGTAGGTGGGGCTGTGGGGCCGCAGATCGATCGCCACGTCCAGGATCCGCCCCCGCGTCACCCGCACCAGCTTCGTCTCCCCGTAGGGCGCGGGCTGGTAGTGCATGCCCCGCAACGTGTGCAGGATCGGGTTGCGCGAGACGCTGGTCTGCGCCGGCTCGAACGGGATGCCCGCGGCCGCGAACTCCTCCGGGCAATGCAGGCGGGCGAACAGGCCCCGGTCGTCGCGATGCGGCTCGACGTCCACGCGGACCACGCCTGCGATCTCCGTGGGCGTGAAGCGCATCAGTCCAGCACCCGGGTGACCGGCGAGGCCACCACGAAGCGGCCGCCCCAGTCGGCGATGAAGGCGAGCTGGCGGGTGATCTCGTCCTTCAGGTTCCAGGGCAGGATCAGGACGTAGTCGGGCCGCGAGGCCCTCACGGCATCGGGCGCGCGGATCGGCACGTGGCTGCCCGGCAAGTAGCGGTCCTGCTTGGCCGGGTTGGCGTCGTAGGCCTCCAGGATCTGGTCGGCGCCGACGCCGCAGTAGTTCAGGAAGGTGTTGCCCTTGGCCGCCGCGCCATAGGCCGCGATCACCTTGCCGTCGTCCTTGGCCGCCGCCAGGAACGCCAGGAAGCTGTCGCGCACGGCTTCCACGCGGGCCGTGAAGCCGTCGTAGGTCTGAGGCCTTTCCAGGCCCGCCGCCGCCTCGGCGGCGCGGACGGCGCGCAGGCCGTCGGTCTCCTCGTAGCCCGCCGCCTGGTGGCAGCAGAACAGCCGCAGAGACCCGCCGTGCGTCGGCAGCTGCTCCACGTCGAATACCCGCAAGCCGTGGGCGCCCAGCACCTGCTCCACGGCCAGTAGCGACAGGTACGAGTAGTGCTCGTGGTAGATCGTATCGAACTGCACCAGCTCGATCAGGTTCAGGAGGTGCGGAAACTCGAACGTCAGCACGCCTTCAGGCTTCAGCACGTGCTGGAAGCCCGCCACGAAGGCGTTCAGGTCGGGCACGTGGGCCAGCACGTTGTTGGCCGCCATCAGGTCGGCCTTGTCGCCACGCGCCGCCAGATTCTGGCCGGTCTCCGCGTTGAAGAACACCACGTCGGTGCGCACCCCGATGCTCCGGGCCGCTTCGGCGGTGTTGGCCGTGGGCTCGATCCCCAGAACGGGCACGTCCCTGGCCAGGAAGTGCTTCAAGAGATAGCCGTCGTTGCTGGCCACCTCGACCATCAGGCTCTCCGGCCCCAGGCCGAACCGTTCGATCATCGCCTCGGCGTAGCGGCGCGCATGCTCCACCCAGCCCGGCGAGAACGAGGAGAAGTAGGCATAGCCCTCGTCGAAGATCGCCTCGGCCGGCACGTCGTGGTCGGCCTGCACCAGGAAGCAGGTGTCGCAGACCATGGTGTTCAGCGGGAACACCGGCTCGTTCCCGGCCGCCAGCTGCTCGGGCGTCAGGTAGCTGTTGGCCAGCGGCTGGAGCCCCAGGTCCAGGAAGGTGCGGGTCAGCGGCGAGCGGCAGAAGCGGCAGAGACTCATGGCCGGCCTTCGTAGCCCTCGATCTGTTCCAGGCACAAGGAAAGCGCGCCCTCGCCGGCGGCCTGGCGACGATACCAGTCCATGGTCAGGGCCACCGCCTGCGGCGCGTCCAGCCGGCTCTCGAAGCCCAGGACCTCGCGGGCCAAGGTGGCGTCGATGGCCAGGGTCTTGGCCTCCAGCGACTTCGGGTCCGGCTCGTGCCGCCACGGCTGACCGCCCAGCGCCTCGACGCCCAGGGTCGCCAGCTCACCGACGCTGACCTCGGGTCCACCCGGCTTCGGGCCGAAGTTCACCGCCCGCGGCGCGGCCGGGTCGGTCGCCAGCGCCTCGGCCAGGCGGAAGTAGCCGGCCAGGCAGTCCAGCACGTGCTGCCACGGCCGCGTCGCCTCGGGGTGGCGCAGCACCACCTGCTCGCCGCCGCGCGCGGCGCGCACGATGTCGGCCACCAGCCGGTCGCGCGAGAAGTCTCCGCCGCCGATCACGTTGCCGCCCCGCGCCGTGCCCACCGCCACGTTCGGGAAGAAGCTCTTCGCGAAGCTCTGGACCACGATCTCGGCCGCCGCCTTCGACGCCGAATAGGGGTCCTTGCCGCCCAGATTGTCGCCCTCGACGAAAGCGCGCCCGGCGTCGTTGTTGGCGTAGACCTTGTCCGAGGTGATCGCGAGCACGGCCTGCAGCGCCGCCTGTCCCCGCAGCGCCTGCAGCAGGTGCGCGGTGCCCATGACGTTGGTCTCGAATGTGCCGATCGGGTCTTCGACCGAGGTCCGCACGATCGGCTGGGCGGCCATGTGCAGCACGATGTCGAAGGCGTGGCCGCCGACCGCCGCGCCGACCGCGTCGGGATTGCGCAGGTCCACGTACCGCGAGGCGATCCGCTTCTCGATCCCCGCCAGCGTGAACAGCGCCGGCGTCTGGTCGGGCGGCAGCGAGAGGCCGGTGACCTCCGCCCCCATCCGGGTCAGCCAGATCGCCGCCCACGACCCCTTGAAGCCGGTGTGGCCGGTCAACAGGACGTGCTTGCCGGCCCAGAACCCCGGGCTCACCGCCGCCACGGCGCCTCGCCGGACGCCCACAGCGCCTCGAGCTGGTTCTTGTCCCGCAGGGTGTCCATCGGCGCCCAGAACCCGTCGTGCCGGAACGCCATGAGCTGGCTGTCGGCGGCCAGGCCCATCAAGGGCTCCTGTTCCCAGACCGTGGCGTCGCCGGCCACACGATCCACGACCTTCGGGTCCAGGACGAAGAAGCCGCCGTTGATCAGGCCGTTGTCGCCCGGCGGCTTCTCCATGAAGCGCTGGACCTGGCCGTCGACGATCTCCAGCGCGCCGAAGCGTCCGGGCGGGGCCACGGCGGTCACCGTCGCGTCGCGCCCATGCTTGCGGTGGAACTCGGCGAGCTGGCGCAGATCCAGGTCGGCGACACCGTCGCTGTAGGTCAGGAAGAACGGCTCGCCCGGCGTCAGGTACTTGGCCACCCGCTTGAGGCGCCCGCCGGTCATGGTCTCCGCCCCGGTGTCCACCAGGGTGACCTTCCACGGCTCATGGTTGGTGGCGTGGAATTCCATCGAGCCGCTGGCGAGGTCGACGGTCAGGTCGGCGTGATGGAGCACATAGTTCGCGAAGTACTCCTTGATGACATAGCCCTTGTAGCCCAGGCAGACGATGAACTCGTTGAAGCCATAGTGCGAATAGAGCTTCATGATGTGCCAGAGGATCGGCCGGCCGCCGATCTCGATCATCGTCTTGGGCTTCAGGTGGCTCTCTTCCGAGATGCGCGTGCCCAGGCCCCCGGCCAGGATTACCGTCTTCATGTCTCGCCTTCTTGCGCGGCGCCCGCGTCGTGGCTCGTCTTAGCGGCTAAGTCGGTGATTCCGAAGCCGCTTGCACAAGCCGCCCCGGCGCGGGATGTGAGGCCATGGCGTCCCCGCCCCTCGTCAGCTTCGTGATCGCCGGCGTCCAGAAGGGCGGCACCACGGCGCTGTTCGACTACCTGGGCGACTACCCCGACCTTTGCCTGCCGGAGTTCAAGGAACTCCACTTCTTCGACGACGACCGGCGCGACTGGTCGCGTCCCGACTATGCCGACTACCACGCCCGCTTCCCCGACCCGGCCGGCCGGCCCTGTGGCGAGGCGACGCCCATCTACGTCTACTGGCCGAACAGCCTGGAGCGGATGGCCGCCTACAATCCGGCCATGAAGGTGATCGTCGTGCTGCGCGACCCCGTGCAGCGGGCCTGGTCGCACTGGCGCATGGAGTACGCTCGCGGCGTCGAGACCCATCCCTTCGCCTGGTGCATCCGCCAAGGCCGCCAGCGCCTGTTCGACGCCGAACCCTGGGGCCATCACCGTGAGTTCTCCTACGTCGAGCGCGGCTTCTACGGCGAGCAGATGGAGCGGCTCTACGGCCTCTTCCCGCGCGAACAGGTTCTGGTGCTGACCTCGGATGCGCTGCGCGGAAGTCCCGCCGCGGCGTTAGGCCGGGTGCGCGCCTTCCTCGGCCTCCCGGCCGCCGCGGCGCCGGCGGCGCGCGAGGTCCATGTGGGCCGCGACATGGAGTACCCTTCCGACCTGACGCCGGCCGACATCGAGCACCTGCGCCGCGTCTACGCCGCCGACGCCGAGCGGCTGGCGGCCCTGACCGGCGTCCGGTTCGGCTGAGGCCATAGTTTCGACCGTTCCCCTCGCCAGCGTGGTTCCATGAAGCCGCCCCTTCTCCTCGGCGCCGCTGCCGCCCTCGCCGCCTTCGCCCCCGCCCCGGCCGCTGCGCCCGGCCAGCCCGTGCTGTCGTTCCCGCTCGCCTGCCAGCCCGGCGCGACCTGCGAGGTGCAGCACTACGTCGACCGCGATCCTGGGCCGGGGACCCGCGACTACCGCTGCGGCCTGCAGACCTACGAGAAGCACACGGGTATCGACATCCGGCTCCTCGACATGGCCGCCCAGCGCCGTGGCGTCGCGGTGCTGGCCGCCGCCCCGGGCAAGGTCACGCGCCTGCGCGACGGCGTGACCGACATCTCGATCCGCGCGCCGGGCGCGCCTTCGGTGGCGAACCAGGAGTGCGGCAACGGCGTCGTCGTCGACCACGGGAGCGGCTGGGAGACCCAGTACTGCCACATGGCCCGCGGCAGCATCTCGGTGAAGGTCGGCGACGCCGTCACTGTCGGCGCACCGCTGGGCAAGGTGGGCCTGTCGGGCAACACCGAGTTCCCGCACCTGCACCTGACCGTCCGCCACAACGGCCAGGTCGTCGATCCTTTCGCCCCTGATCCCGCCAAGCCGCAGTCCTGCGGCGGGCAGACCAGCCTGTGGTCGGCCCAGGCCCTGGCCAAGATGCCCTATCGCGCCGGCGCGGTGCTGAACGCCGGCTTCACCGGCGCCCAGATCACCATGGACCAGGTGGAGGACGGCGGCGTGGCCCCCGCCACCGCAGCTTCCCCGTACCTGGTCGCCTATGTCCGCGGCATCGCCCTCCTGCCCGGCGACGAGATCGAGCTCGACCTCAAGGGTCCCGACGGGAAGAGCCTCGCCCAGAGCCGCCGTCCGCCGCTGGAGCGCTGGCGGGCGCAGGACCTCATGTATGTCGGCAAGCGTCGCCCGGCGATGGGCTGGCCCAAGGGGCAGTACGTGGCCGACTATCGCGTCTGGCGCGCCGGCAAGGTCGCGATCAGCCGCCGGATCACCCTGAACCTCTAGGCCGAGGTGGCGGTCCGCGGGCCGCCACCTTATGGCTAGGCCATGGAATCGATCTTCCTGGAGGGTGTGGCGCACCAGAAGGCCGGGCGGCTGGACGAGGCCGAGGCCTGCTATCGCCGGTCCCTCGACTGGAAGCCGCACCTCGCGCTCAGCAATCTTGGCGCGATCCTGCGTACGACCGGTCGGCTCGACGAGGCCGAGGACGTGCTGCGCCGGGCCATCGTCCTCGATCCGCACGCGGCGGGTCCGCACTACAGCCTGGGCATGGTGCTGCTGCAGCTCGGCCGCTGGACCGAGGGCTGGGCCGAGTACGAGGCGCGCCACGCCATCCTGACGCGCCCGACGGCGCCCTTCCCCGAGTGGCGCGGCGAGCCGCTGGCGGGCAAGCGAATCCTGGTCCTCGCCGAGCAGGGCCTGGGCGACCAAATCCTCTGGTCGCGGTTCATGCCGCTGCTGGCGCAGCAGGCGGCGGAGGTTCGGCTGGCGGTGGCGCGCCCGCTGGTCCCGCTGCTGGCCCAGCTGCCGGTCAACGTCTTCAACGCCCAGGCCTTCGACGACCAGCCCGTGGACGTCTGGGCCTCGATGGGCTCGATCCCGCGCTGGCTGGGCGCCGGCCCCGACGATGCGCCCGCGCCCACCTTGCATGCGTCCGCGCCGGCCGGAGCGCCCGCGGGCGTCGGTCTCATGCTTCAGGGCGGGAACAGGAACCCGAACCCCGCGCGCGTGCCCACCGGCGGCGCGGCCCGGGCGATCCGCGGCCTGGCGGACTTCACGCCGCTCGACCCCGAGGCCAGCGGCGCGCGCGACTTCGCCGAGACGGCCGCGCGGATCGCGAGCCTGGAGCGGGTGGTCAGCGTCGACACCTCGGTGGCGCATCTGGCCGGCGCGCTGGGCAAGCCGTGCCTGATCCTGATGTCGCGGCCGGCCGTCGACTGGTACGCCAACTGGAAGGACGACCGGACGCCCTGGTACCCCTCGGCGCGGCTGATCCGTCAGCGCTCGCCCGGCGATTGGGCGGGCGTCATCGGCCAGCTTGCCGCCGCCCTCGAGCGGCCGCTCTAGTCCGCCGCGATGTGGTCGGGCGCCAGGCCCGCCACGCGTCGAGCGTGCATCGTGCGGTACAGGCCTTCCAGGTGACGGGTGAGCTTGGGCGTGCCGAACAGCGGGGCGCTCGCCCGCCCGTCCTCGAGTCGGCGGCGAAGCTCCGCCAGGCGCGGCGGGTCTCGGAACAGCGCCACGGCCAGCGCCTCATAGGCCTCCCAGGACGTCGCGATCAGCTCGGGCGCGCCCACGGCGGTGAGCAGGCTTCCGGCGACGCGCGCGGCGAAGGTCTCGCCCATCCGCGCCACCAGCGGCGTCCCCATCCACAGGGCGTCGCTGGCGGTGGTGTGGGCCCCGTACGGCGAGGTGTCCAGGAACAGGTCCATGTGGCGCAGCCGTTCCAGGTGCTGCGTGTGCGGCAGCGGATCGGCGAACACCAGCCGCTCGGCGGCCACGCCCGCCGCGACGGCCGAGGCCCGCAGGTTGTCGGCCGCCGCCGGCGTCTCCCGGTAGAGCCACAGCACGGCGCCCTCGCAGCCTCGCAGGATGCGCATCCAGGCCGCGAAGGCGTCGGGCGTGATCTTGTAGGCGTTGTTGAAGCAACCGAAGACGAAGCCCTCCGCCGGCAGCCCGTGGTCGCCCCGCGCCGTGGCGGCCGGGGGCAAGGCGCGCCGCCGGTCGTTGGGCTGGTAGCTGTCGGGCAGGTAGGCGATCTTCTCGGAATAGGCCTCGCGCCGGTCCTCCGGGATCAGGACCGGGTCGGCGACCAGGTAGTCGATGAACGGCGCCCCCAGCGTGCCGGGATAGCCGACATAGCTGACCTGCACGGGGGCGACCCGCTCCAGGAAGATCCCGCTTCGGGCGCCCAGGGTATAGCCCTTGAGGTCGACGGCGATGTCGAGGTCCAGGCCCCGCGCCAGCGACACGACGGCCGGGTCGTCCATGCGGGACACATCGAAGAACCGCTCGAAGGCGCCCGCGAGCCGGCGGCGGACCGGGTCGTCCGACCGCGGGCCGTACGAGAAGGCCGTCACCTCGAAGGCGGCGCGGTCGTGGGTCTCGAACAGGTCGGCCATCAGATGCGCCGTGGCGTGGCTGTGCAGGTCCGCCGAGAAGTAGCCGACGCGGATCCTCGGGCCCGGCGGCGGGGCGGCCAGGGGCGCGGCCGGGCGGACCAGGGCGCTGCGGGCGTAGGCCTCAGCGCAGCGGCGTTCCTCCATCGGGTCGCCCGAGACCGGGAGCAGGACGAACGGCGTGCTGGGCAGGCGCCCTGCGTCGAGCTCCGCGGCGATCTCGGCGCGGCTCTCGCCATAGCCGGTCCAGTCGCAGAGCCGCATCCGCGAATGCAGCCGTTGGCCCATGAGGCCCGGATGGCGGGGCGCGAGCGCATAGGCCTGGTCATAGGCGGCGGCGGCCTCGGGCCAGCGCCGCAGGGCCGCGCGGGCGTTGGCGAGACCCGTCCAGGCGCCGGCGCGATCCGGCGCGAGCGCGACGGCCGCCTCGTAGCTGGCCAGCGCCTCCTCGGCCCGCCCCGCGGCGACGAGGCTGTTGCCGAGGTTCACGTGCGCCGTGGGCTCTGGGGGATCCAGGCGGATAGCCTCGCCGAACGCCGCCATGGCCTCGCTGCCACGCCCCAGGCCCGCCAGGGCGACCCCGCGCGCATTGGCGGCGGCGGCCAGCGCGGGCTGGAGGGCGGCGGCGCGCTCGGCGGCCTCCAGGGCCTCCCGCCACCGACCCAGGTCGTTGAGAATGTTGGCGTCGTTGACATGCGCGCCCACGTGCCGGGGCGCCAGCGCCAGCGCCTGGACATAGCGTTCGTGAGCCTCTTGCGGTCGGCCGAGCCGCCGCAGCACGACGCCGTGGAGGACCAGCGTGTCGGGCGCGTCCGCCGTCTGCGCGATCGCCTCGACGAGCCAGCGGTCCGCCGCGGGATTGTCGCCGAGCCGCGCGGCCAATGAGCCCCGGAGCGTGAGGGCTGGCGCGCGGCAGGCTTCGCAAGGCGTCGTCGCCGCGAGCGTCGTGGCGGCCTCTGCGAGGCGGCCGCCGCGGTCGAGGGCGCGGGCGGCGTCCAGCGCGGCGCAGCAGGGCCTGGCGGGTCGGCTATCGGTCAAGGACCCGGCCTGCGCGCCTCACGCCGGCGGGCCCGGCGAGACCGGTCGGCGAGGCGTCCTGTTGAACGAGACGTGATCTGCCCACCTCTTCTCTCCAGTGTAGCTTTACGCTAGTCTGACTAGGTCAGCCTAGCTCTCCATGGCTGTGTCGCTTTGGTCGGGAAGCACGTCGTCAGATGTTGTTTCCCGACCGTCTGCGCGGCGCACGGATCGAGCAGCGTCAGGGCGCTTCCCGGATATCCACCACGCTGAAGCGCGCCAGCCAGATGAGACCGCGCTCGATATAGGCGCGGCGCGCCGGCTCGAATTGCGCCCGGACGTTCGCGACGGTCACGGGGCCGTTGGCGGCGAGGTGGCCGAGGATCGTCTGGAGCTCCGGCGGCCGGGGGCGGTTGAAGCCGCTGTACGCCGCCAGAGGGCCGTCCAGGATCGGCTGAGCCACCGCCCATGACATGCCTTCGGGCAGGCTGACGATATCCTGCTGGCTGAGGTTGCGGGTGGGATAGCCGGCGAACAGACTGTACGGATCCGGCGAGAACGGGCTGGCCTGCGGCGAGGGCACGGCCGGCGGCGTCAGGCGCCGCGCGTTCTGCTCGGCCCACAGGGCCTCGTACTGCGGGATGATCACCGACCAGTCGAAGACGCGGCGCGCCTGCGCCCGCGCCTCGGCCCCCATCCGCATCCGCAGGTCCTTGTTGGACGCCAGCTCGACGATCGCACGCTCCGCGGCGGCCAGGTCGACCGCCGTGTATTGGCCCGTCGCCCCGATGTAGTTTTCGTAGCTCAGCCAGTCGTTCTCGTACCAGTGGGCGATGTCGCCGCCGAGGCCGGGACGCGGCCCCAGCGTGGGCACGCTGAAGCCGTCCAGGCCGTCGCGCACCGTGTCGCGGTAGCCGTCCCAGTCGCTCACCACGGACGGCAGGCCGGCGGCCATGGCCTCGACCGGGGTGAGGCCGAACGACTCCTGGATGTTGTCCGAGAAGCTGATGAACAGGTCGGCGACCGACCAGATCGAGAAGCGCACGTCGGGCGAGCGGCCGTCCACCTGGCGGTAGGCGACCGAGGGGCAGAGCTGCTGCGTGTCCCGGTGGTACGCCTGGAGCAGTTCGGCGCTCTCCGCCCAGCCCGAGTTGACCCAGTAGAGCGGCTTGTCCAGGCGCTGGGCGGCGCGCTCCAGCGCCATCGCCATCAGCGCCGGGTTCATCTTGGCCTTCACGCTGAAGCGGCCGACGTACAGGACGACGATCGCGTCGTCGGGGATGTCCAGCTTCTCGCGCCAGGCGCGACGATGCTCAGGGGTGGTGCTGAAGTCGGCGCAGTTCACGCCGAGCGGGATGGTGACGCGCTGGGCCTCGGGCCGCTTCCGCGCCCCGTATTCGCCGCGCATGTAGTCGCGCATCATCTCGATCTGGGTGTCCACCGCCTGGCGGACGGCGCTGGAGGTGCAGATCAGGGCGTCGTGGTCTTCCAGGGGCGCGATCAGGAAGTTCGGCAGGATGTTCATCACGGTCGCGGAGGCCGTGGTGTGGGTGATGCCGGTGATCGCATAGCGGCGAGAGCCGTGGCGGATGCGCCGCCAGGCCTCGGCCGGCATCGCGGGGGTGGGCAGGTGCATGACCCCCGGATCCTCGAGCTGGTTCCGGGCGGTGGAGCCGATCCAGCGGACCGGCCGGTTCGGCGGCTCGATGCGATCGACGAGCGCGGCGATCTTCGCCTGATCCAGGCCGGTCACATTCCAGAAGTGGAGGGTCGGGCTGGAACCGTGGCGGATGAGGCCGCGCAGGAAGCTCTCGCCGGCCGAATGGCGCCCGAGGAGCCGGTTCGTGGAGGTGTCGAAGCCGTTGGGGTGGAGGTAGATCGCGGCGCCCATCTGGGGCTCTTAGCCGCTGGCCGCGCAAAGAAAAAGGGCCGCCCCGGAGGGGCGGCCCAATTCTGATCCGTGGATCGATCCTGAGCTTACGAGCCCAGGATGTTCGCGGCGCTGATGTCGGCCAGCGTGCGGCCAACCAGAACCACGGCGTCTTCCACGGTGTTGCCGGCGCCGCCGTTGTCGGCGAACACGACCACATCCGAACCGACCTGAACCGCGACGTAGTCGACGGTGCCGGCCGCGATCTGGCCAGTGGCCAGGCTCAGGGCCAGTTCGTAGGTCGAAGCGCTGAGCTCGAGGTACGTGCCGCCTTCGGTCGCGGTGGTGCCGCCGCCGAAGTCGAGCTTGTCACCCGCTTCCCAATCGAAGACGCGGTCGAGGGTGCTGATGGTCAGACCCGACTCGCCGGCGTTGTCGAACAGGAAGACATCGTTGCCGTTGCCGCCGCGGAGTTGGTCGACCCCGCTGCCGCCCGACAGGGTGTCGGCGCCGTCGCCACCTTGCAGGATGTCGTTGCCAGCGAGCGACACAACGCTGTCGTTGCCGCCACCGGCGTCGACCGTGTTGTTGCCGGCGCCCGCGAGGACGACGTCGTTGCCTTCACCGGCCGTGATGTTGTCGTTGCCAGAGCCCGTCGTGATCGAGTCGGCGCCCGCGCCACCGCCGACGACGTCGTTGCCGCCGCCGCCCGTGATGGTGTCGTTGCCGTCGCCACCTTGCAGGCTCTCGCTGTCCGTGCTGCCCGTGATGCCGTCGTTGCCAGCACCCGCGTCGATGGTGTCGTTGCCCGCCGCGTTGGTGATGGTGTCGTCGTCGGCGCCACCGGCGACCACGTCGTTGCCAGCGCCCGATTCGATGGTGTCGTTGCCGATACCACCGTCAACGGTGTCGGCGCCGCCGCCGGCCGAGAGCGAGTCCTTGCCATCTTCACCGAAGATGGTGTCGGCGCCCGCCGAGCCCGAGGCGTTGACGGTGTCGTCGCCAGCGTTGCCGTTCACGGTGTTGCCGTCGTCGGAAGCGACGCTGATCACGTCGTTGCCTTGACCGCCCAGGATCGTGAACTTACCGCCCGCGGCGTCTTGCGTCACGGTGTCGTCGCCGGCGTTGCCCTGGATCGAGCCACCGCCCGCGGCGTTCGAGGCGCCCATCGAGTCGTTGCCTTCGCCGCCCACGATCGCGATCGTGCCGCCGACCGAACCGGCCAGCATCGTGATCACGTCGTCGCCAGCGCCGCCGTCCATCGACACGTTGCCGTCGACGCCGTTGATGGTGTCGTTCTCGCTTTCGCCGAAGATGGAGTCGTTGCCGCCACCGCCGTTGATGACGTCGGCGCCCGAGTTGCCGTTCAGGAAGTCGGCGACCGTGCTGCCCGTCAGGCTGTCGTTGCCTTGACCGCCGAGCAGGGTCGAGGTGCCCGAGGCCGACAGGGTGTCGTTGCCGAGGTTGCCTTGACCGAAGTTCGTGCCCGAACCCAGGTCGATCGTGTCGTTGCTCTGACCACCGTAGACGGTGTCGTTGCCGGCGCCGCCTTGCAGGTTGTCAGCGCCCGAGTTGCCTTGCAGCAGGTCGTTGCCGCTGCCGCCGATCAGCGTGTCGTCGCCGTCCGCGCCATACAGGGCGTCGCCCAGCGAGGTGCCGGTCACGCTGTCCGTGCCCGCCACGCCGACGTGCAGCAGCGAACCGTCCGGGAAGATCGGCTCTTCGCCAGCCATGCCCGTGGCCGGGAACGTGACGCTCTTGCCGGTCAGGCCCGAGATGATCGTGATCGTCGCTTGCGGGTTCGCCAGCGTCGCCGGGTTGAAGCGGACCGTCGTCAGGTTCGCGCGCTCGCCGGTCGTCTGGAAGACGAGGGTATCGGTCGTAGCGTACGTCGCGGCCTGCGCGTCCGTGATAGTCTCAAAGAAATAAGTCGCCATAGATCTCTCCAGTCTGTGTCACACGGACCCCTGGAACGCTTGACCCCCATCCCCGATGGAGCAGTCCCAGCGGTCCATTACCCCAAGCGCCATAGCATGGCTGCGGCGTAGGTTAGACGAGCCCAAGGGGAGACGTATCGGAACCCTGCCAATTACGCAACATCAAAAAGCCCCCCGAAACTCAGGGCTGAACGGTGTTGCACGGGCGCCGCTACTCCTCGCGGAACGCGTCTTCCAAGGTTGAAGTAATTGGTGAAATCAGGAAGCCCATGACCGACCGGTCGCCCGTCACGATGAGGGCCGAGGCGGGCATGCCGGGGGTCATCTTGACCCCCTTCTTGAGCTTCTTGAGTTCGCCGGGCGCGATGCGCAGATCGACCCGGTAATACGAGGTGCCTTTCTGCTGATCGGTCACCCGGTCCTTGGAAATCACGGACACCGTGGCGTTCAGCGCGTCGTTGAAGCGCTGGTTGAGGCCCGTGAGCTTGATCTTCGCCGGCATGCCCTCGTGGACCTCGTCGACGTCCTCGGGCTTGATCATCGCCGTGACGGTCAGCGGGATGCCCGACGGCACCACGTCCATCAGCGCCTCGCCGCCGCCGACCACGCCGCCCACGGTGAACTGCGTCAGGTTGAAGATGTAGCCGTCGACCGGCGAGCGGACGACCGTCGCCGCCAGCGACTGTCGCGCCATCGTGAGTCGCGGGATCACGTCGGCGAGCTTCGCCTGGCTGTCGCGCAGCCCCTCGGCCGCCTGGCTCTCGCGCTCGTCGCGCAGCGAGGCCAGCTGCAGCCGGGTCTCGCCGATCTGCTGCCTCAGGCGGGCGATGTCGGCCGTGAGCTGGCCCTTGCGCCCGGCGAGGTCGGCCAGGCTGCGCTCGTAGCGGAGAATCAGCGTCTTGGGCGCGAAGCCCTGCTCGTTCAGCTTGCGGTAGCCGGCGAGCTCTTCCTCGGTCAGGCGCTGCTGCTCGTTGTTCGAATCGAGCTGGGCTTGCATGCCCTGGACCTGGGTCTGCTGCTGCTCGACCCGCTGGGCGAGCACGGCAGCCTGGCTCTGGAACAGCTGTTGGCGCGTGGCGAACAGGAACTGCTGGTCACGGACCAGGGTCGCCACCGCCGGATCCGACATCCGGGCGTTCAGCTCGGCCGGCAGCTCCAGCGAGCTCTTCCCCAGGGCCTCGGCGCTGAACCGCGCCGTCTGGGTGAGCAGGGTGTCGTACTGGTTCTGGAACACCGCGACCTGGGCGCGCGCGTCGACGTCGTTGAACAGGATCAGGGGCTGATTGGCGCGGACGTGCTGACCCTCGCTGACAAGGATCTGCTTCACGACGCCGACTTCCTTGTAGCGCAGGGTCTTGCGCTGGGCGTCGGCGCGCACCTGCGCCTGGGCCGTGATGCCGGAGGCGAGCTGGGTCGTCGACGCCCAGAGGCCCAGGCCGATGACGAAGACGCCGATCACCGCCACGCCCACCACCATGGGCCGCCGCAGACGGTTCTGCAGCTCGATCGGCATCACCTCTTTTTCGTCGTTGCCGAACGTCGGCGGAACGTACGCGCGCGGCGGCTTGGCCTTGCCGACCGTGGTGATATCGAACTTCATCGACCGCCCTCCACGGCGCGGACTTCAGGCGCCTGCGCTGGCTTCACGAGGCGCGCCATGACCTGGTCGCGCGGACCGAAGAGTTCGACGCGCCCGTCGCGCAGCACCAGCATCTTGTCGGCCGAACGGAACACGCCCGGCTTGTGCGAGATGATCACCACTGTCGCGCCGTTGGCCTTCATGGCGTCGATGGCGCGCATCAGCGCCTCCTCGCCCTCGGCGTCGAGGTTGGCGTTCGGTTCGTCCATCACCACGAACGCCGGATTGCCCAGCACGGTTCGCGCCAGGCCCACCCGCTGGCGCTGGCCGGCGGAGAGGACCATGCCGCCCTCGCCCACGTCGGTGTCGTAGCCCTTTGGCATGCGCAGGATCAGCTCATGCACCCCGGCGAGCTGGGCCGCGGCGACCACCTGCTCGTCCGTCACTTCCTCGCGGAAGCGGGCGATGTTGTTGCGCACGGTGCCCGCGAACAACTCGGTATCCTGCGGCAGGTAGCCCACGTGCTTGCCGAAGTCGGCGCGGTCCCAGGTGAAGACGTCGGCGCCGTCCAGGCGCACGACGCCGTTCAGCGGCTTCCAGATGCCCATCAGCAGGCGGGCCAGGGTCGACTTGCCGGCGCCCGACGGGCCGATCACGCCCAGGACCTCGTTGGGCTCCAAGGCGAAGTTCACGTTGCTCAGCACCAGGCGCGCGCCCCCGGGCGGAGCGAAGTTGACGCCCTCCACGGACAGCTTGCCCAGCGGACGCGGCAGGGAGGTCGCGGGCAGGCTCGGCTCGGTGTTGGCCAACAGCGTGTTCAGCCGCTGATAGGCCCGGTACATGTTGTTCAGCGGATCCCAGGCGCCCACGATCTTCTCGATCGGCTGCAGCGCGCGGCTGGCCAGGATCATGTTGGCGAACAGCATGCCCGAGTGGATCTTGCCCTTCAGGATCAGGTAGGCGCCGATGGCGATGATCCCCACCTGAATGCCCATCCGGACAGCCTTGATGATGTCGTTGTACATGTTCGACGCTTCGGCCGCGGCCGCGCCGCGCTCGATCGTCACGGCGCGGTGCCGCGCCCAGGCCTGGCCCACGGTGGGGAGCATGCCCATGGCCCGCACCACCTCGCCGTTGCGCAGGGCCGCGTCGGTGAAGCTGTAGCTCTTCAGCGCCGCGTCGTTGCCGTCCTTCAGCGCCCCCTGGGTCGCCCGCGCCTGGGCGATGGCCAGCACCACCAGCACGATCGCGGCCACCACGGTGATCATCCCCACCATGGGGTCGATAAGGAACAGCACGAACAGGAAGAGCGGGATCCACGGCACGTCCATGAACACGGCCGCGCCGATGCCGGTCAGCGACTGGCGGAACTGGTCGAGGTCGCGCAGCGCCTGGGCGCGGGCGTTCCAGTCACCTTTCACCGCGGCGTCGAACAGGCTGGTGAACACGCGGCCCGAGACCCGCTGGTCGAAGGCGACGCCGTAGTTGATGAGCACCCGAGCCCGCACGTCGTCGATCACGCTGGAGACGGCGAACACGCCGATGGTAACGAGGCTCAGCACCCACAGCGTGGCCATGTTCTGGCTCACCATCACGCGGCCGTAGACCTGGTAGGTGTAGAGTGGCAGGGCCAGGTAAAGCAGGTTCGAGACCAGGCTGAACCCGAACGCCACCATCGCGGGCTTGTAGCCGTCGCGCAGCGCGCGACCGAGCACGTTGTTCGGAAGATCCGTGAGGAACGTCAGGAATTTCATTGTCGCCTAAACCGTCCGGCCAGACCCTACGGCCTGATATACCAATCCGCGCCGAAAAAGGTGAACGCACGTGAGGATATGGCGTTCGCGCCTGCGGTCCGGGCAATCCGCCGAGGGCGCGCGTAGATGCGCAGGCGGTCCTGCCTTGTCAATGCGCCCCAACTGTCGCCCGTCCATGCTAAGAACCGCCGAACGGACCCCGCGCCCCAGGAGCCCCGATGCCGCGGATCGCCATCGTCGGCAGCTGCATAACCCGCGATCTGTGGCCAATCCGTGGCGGCGGCGCGGAAGCGCTGCTTTACATCTCGCGAACCAGCCTGCCCGGCTTGCTTTCGGCCCCGATGACGGGCTTCCGCCCCTCGGAGGAGTTGCCCGGCGACCTGCACCAGCATGAGCACAAGGCGCTGGTCGCCGACCTGCGGAAGACCGCCCTGGGCGGCCTGATCGCCTGGCGGCCCACGCACATCGTCTTCGACTTCATCGACGAGCGATTCGACCTGCTGTCGGTGGGCCAGACCCTGGCGGCCAACAGCGGCGAGATGGTGCGCAGCGGCTATCGGACGCAGCCGGCCTTCGACGCCGTGCGGACCGTGCCTCGCCTCTCCGACGCCTGCGAGCGGCTCTGGCTGGAGGCGGCGTCCGAGTTCGCCGCCGTCGTGCGCGCCACGCCGCTGGCGCGGGCCCAACTGATCCTGCACAGCGCCCGCTGGGCCGACCGCCAGCGCCTGCCCGACGGCCGGATCATGCCCATCGAGAACGTCGAGATCATCGGCGGCCAACGGGCCGACATCGCCGAGTACAACGCCCTGCTCGACCGGCAGGAGACCGCCTTCCAGGCCCTGATGCCGCCTATGGCGCGGATCGACGCCGGCGCGCTCCGCCTGGCCGATTCGGAGCACCGCTGGGGGCTCAGCCCCTTCCACTACGTCCCGGAATACTACGACGAGGTGCGCCGCCAGCTCGTCGCCATGCCCGGCCTCGCGGACGCGTTCAGCGACCGCCTCGCCGAGCCCAGTGCTCCAGCGGCGTGACCCCCCGGGCCACCAGCCCCGGCCGAGTCGCGAGATAGGCCGCCGTCGGGAAGCCCGGCCGCGCCTCGGCCACCGCCCAGGCGCCGCCGCGCAGGTAGTCGATCAGCGGGTGCGCGCCGGCCGGCAGGTCCGGGCCGCGCGCTTCCACATAGGCCGCCAGGTCGAACCACGGGCTCGGGCTGGCCCCCTCGGCCGCGCCGTTCGCCAGGAAGTGGGTCAGGGGCTCGACACCCGCCTCGGCCAGGCCCGGCCGCTCGACCAGGTACCATTTGGGATCGAACAGCGGATGCGGCGACAGCTGCGCCTTCCAACCCTGGGCCAGGTAGTGCGCCAGCGGCGCCTGGCCCCCCGTGTCGCCCGCCTGCTCGGCGTACCAGGCGGGGTCGAACAGCGGATGCGGGCTGAGCCCCGAGCGCCAGCCCTCGCGCAGGTAGTGCGCCAGCGGCGTGTCGTCGGCCGCCAGCACCGGCGCCTGGGCCAGGTAGTGGCCGGCGTCGAACAGCGGATGCGGCGACAGCCCGCGGGCCGCGCCCACCCGGACATAGTGCTCCAGGGGCGTCACGCCCGTGGCCGCCAGCTCCCCGGCATGCTCGCGGGCGTACCAGGCGCTGTCGAACAGCGGTGACGGATCTCGCCGCTCTCTGCTGCCGGTCAGCAGGTAGTGGACCAAAGGCGGGGTCTTCGCCCGCGCCACGTCGGCGTTGCCGGCCAGGTACCAGGCCTGGTCCAGCGGTGCGAGCGGGACGGCCTGGGCGTCAGCGCCGCGCAGCGTGTAGCGCAGCATCCGGGCAAGGTCCCGGAACGGGCTGGCCGTGCGCCGCCACACCCCGCTGCGGGCGATCACCAGCGCCTGGCCGGGCGGCCCCAGCCTCGCCAGCACGCGGTCCAGCAGGCGGCTGGGCCGGTTGTGCCGGCGCAGGCGGCCTTCGCCGCGGGCATGGAACGCCGCCACGGCCTGGGCTCGCAGGCGCGCGTCCAGCTCGGCGCGCGCCGCCAGCGACTCGGTCAGCGCCTGGGTGAGTTCGGCCCGGGTCAGCGCCTCGCGCACCTGGGCCTGCTGCGCCAGCTTGTGGGCGCCCGAAAAGTCGCGGCTGAGCCGGCCCACCTTCGCCGAGACGGCGCGGGCCTTGTCCAGCATCGTCGCGTGCGGCGGGATCTCGGGGGCCGCCTCGGCCGCGGCCGGCGTCACGCGCCTTCGTGTTCGAGCCATTCTTGGTAGCTGCCGCGTCCGGAGGCGAAGGGGTTGGGGAACGCCGCCTGCAGGTCGGCGCGTTCGCGATAAAGCACCCGCTCGCTCTTGGCGATGGGGCGGCCGTCCGCGTAGGCGCCGAAGGCCCACCAGCGGTCGGGGATCGAGGGGTCCGTCGCCGCGGTCACCAGGCGCTTGTACCAGGCCCAGATCTCGTAGACCGGGAAGTTCGAGCCGGCGTAGCGCTTGGTCATGGCGTCGCCGACGGCGCCCAGCTTGGTGAAGTGCCAGAAGCGCAGCGGCGCGCCGTTGACGGTGATCGCCCCGTCCTTGCCGATCGCCACCTTGCGGGTCGACAGGTTCCAGCTGGCCACGTTGTAGCCGGGGTCGCGGATCACCTTCACCCGGTCGAACAGCGCCGGGACGTGGTCGCACCAGCGCTGGTCCACGAAAAGGCCCTTCGGGATGTCGTCGTAGCAGTACGACAGCAGCCGATCGTTCCACCACTTGGCGAAGCGCGCGCCCTCGCCCGTCGTGCGGACCGCCACGAAGCCCAGGTTGTAGATCCCGGTGCGCAGCGTCGAGATGTCGTTGTCCTGGATCGCCATGTCGTCGTCGTTGGGATCGATCAGGTGCGGCGTCAGCAGGATGTCGTGCTCCTCCAGCCACGCCTCCAGCGGCGACAGGCTGCTCAGCAGCGCGGTGTCGGGATCCAGGTAGATCACCGCGTCGGCGCCCCAGCCGCAGGCCTGGTGGATAAAGGGGCCCTTCACCGCCGTGCAGACCTCGACGATGTCGTGCCGGAACAGCCACCCCTCGAAGTTCGGGATGCCCAGGTCGCGCGCCCACACCACCCGGTCGAACGGCTCGCTCGCGGGGTCGAAGGCGAATCCCTCCGGCGGGTCGTCGGTGATCAGCGCCACCAGCTCCCAGTCGGGATGGAAGCGGCGCAGTGTCTGGAACAGCACCCGGGCGCGGTTCAGGTACGAGAAGGTGAAGCTGGAATAGGCGAGGATCTTCATGCGGGGACTTCCGCGGCGATGAGGTCGAGGGTCATGCCGCTCAGGGTCAGGTCATACAGCATCGGCTTGCGCGTCGCGCGGGAGAGTTCGGCCAGGCCGCCGTCGTTGAAGGCCGCCTTCAGGGCCGCCTCGTCGGCCAGCACCCGGCCGTGGCCGCCGGCGCCCACCACGGCGGCGATATTGCCGCTGTCCGGCCCGGTGATCACCGCGCAACCGGCGGCGATCGCCTCGTAGAGCGCGAACGAGAACGTCTCGCGCCACAGTGGCCACAGCACCACCACGTCGACGGCTTGCGCCTCCAGCGCCTCCAGCATGGCGCGCGGGTTGGCGGGCCCGACCTTCACCTCGTGGAATTCCACCGGCAGGCCGGGCTCGGGCTGCGCGCCCAGGTGCAGGAACGCGTAGCGGCGGTCACCCTCGTGGGCCAGCGCCAGCTCGCGGAACACCGGCCAGCCCTTGTGGACCACGGGGAAGCCCACATAGGCCACGCGCAGCGGCCGTTCCCCGGGCGCGACCGGCGCCGGGCCGCGCGGCGCCAGCGTCGCGTGCGGGTGGACGACGGCGCCCGCCGCGGGAAAGCTCGCCGCCCGCCGCCAGGTCGCCAGCGTGGGTTCGGCCGGGCTGACCACCGTCAGGGCAAGCAGATGGAACAGCGCCGCATGCGCCTCCAGATGCCGCGCCCGCGCCGGCCCGTAGACGCAGACCGAGCAGGCCGGGCTGTCGGGGGGCGGCGCGCCACAGTCCTCGACGCCGTCGCGCAGCAGGTGGAATCCGGCGCATATGCTGGCGTAGTCGTGCAGCCAGTAGAAGCCGGCGCTCAGGCCCGCCGCCTCGACGATCGCCACGGTCTCCTCGGCCGAGTGGCCCAGCAGGCTGTGGATCGCGAAGCTGCGCTTCCCACCGGCCGCGCCCGCGACCCTCCCCAGCGCCTCGGCCACGACAGGGCCCTCGAAGGCGCCCAGGGCCTGGCCGTTCAGCAGCACCTCCAGCGCGCCGGGCTCGCCGCCCTCCCGCAGCGTCGGCCAGGGCCGCGCCGGATGCAGGTGCAGGTGGTCCCAGCCCCGCTCGGCCAGGCGCGTCGCCTCCTGGTGCAGGCAGAGCTGCAGCCCGCCGACCTTGGTGCGGTAGTCGTCGTGGCTGAAGGTGATGTGCAGGTCCGCGAGCCCGGTCCGCGAGCGTCCAAGCGCCTGGGCCAAGGTCCGCGCCGTCCCGCCGGCGACCGTCGCGCTCGCCGTGGCCGCCGCGGCGACCTGGGTCTCGATCGGGACCAGCCGCGAGATCGCCTGATAGCGGAAGCCCAGGCCCTGGGTCGTCGGCCGCGCCTCGTGGCGGCCCAGCTTCAGGTAGTGGACGAACGGGTTCAGCCCCGCCGCGGCCACGTCGGGATTGTTGTCGAGATAGCCCTGCACCGAGAACCGGGCGTGCGGATCGCGCCCCTCGCGCCAGCCGTGGGCCAGGAAGTGCCCCAAGGGGTCGGCGCCCGCCCCAGCCACGTCGGGGTTGGACGCCAGGTAATAGGCCGGGTCGAACTCGGCCGCGACCAGCCGGCGGTCCTCGTCGCCACGGCCCAGCACACGGGCGGCGAGACGGCGGACCAGCGAGCGCGGCGTCCCGCTCACGCCGCCCCCGCGCCGTTGCGCACGTCGACGGGCAGTTCGCTGAAGCCGAGGTCGAAAAGCTCGGGCCTCCGCTGGGCGCGAGCCAGCTCCAGCACCGCACCGCTCTCGAAGGCCGCGCCCAGCGCCGCCTCGTCCAGCACCAGGCCCCGCCCACTCTCGCGCACCAAGGCGGCGACGTTGCCGCTGTCCGGTCCCGTGATCACCGCGCAGCCGGCCGCCACGGCTTCGTAGGCCACGAACGAGAAGGTCTCGCGGCACAGTGGCCAGACCAGCACCGCGTCGGGCCGGTGCGCCTCCAGCGCCGCCTGCATGGCCAGCGGCGTCTCGGCCGTGACCGCGACCGCCTCGAACGGAAGGCCCAGGTTCGGTTCGGGCCGCGCGCCCAGGTGGAGGAATTCGTAGCGCGGATCGCCCGCGTGCTTCAGGGCCAGCCGGCGGAACAGCGGCCAGCCCTTGTGCGCCGCCGGGAAGCCTGCATAGGCCAGCTTGAACGGCTGCCCGGCCACGGGCTCGGGCGCCGGCCCGCGTGGCGTCAGCGTCGCGTGGGGATGCACCCTCGTCCCGGCCACGGGCAGATCGGACTGTGACCGCCACAGCGACAGGGCGCTCTCGGACGGGCTGACCACGGTCAGCCGCAGCCGCTCGAACAGCCGCCGATGCGCCGCCAGGTGCCGCGCCCGCCAGGGGCCGTAGACGCAGACGCCGCAGGCGGCGCTGCCCGGCGGCGGCGCGGCGCAGTCCTCCACGTCGTTGCGCATCAGGTGGTAGCCGGCGCAGAGGCTGGCGAAATCGTGCTGCCAGAAGGCGCCCTCAGACAGCCCCGCCGCCGCGAGGATGTCGGCGGTCTCGTCCGCCTCATGCCCCAGCAGGCTGTGGATCGCGAAGCTGCGGTCCCCCGCCGTCGCGCTCCCCACGGCTCCGGTTAGCGCCCGCGCCAACACGGCCGGCGCGAAGGGCCCCAGCGCCCGGCCGTTCCAGACCACGCCGAGGAGTCCAGGCTCCTCCGCCGTCCGCACCACCGGCCAGGGGTCAGCCGGGAAGAGATGCAGGTGGTCGCGCCCCGCCTCGGCGAGCTGCGCGGCCTCGCGCCGGATCACCAGTTGGACGCCGCCCAGGTTGGCGCTGAAATCGTCGTGGCTGAACGTCACGTGCAAACCCGCCAGCCCGCCCCGCGAGTCGGCCAGCGCGGCGGCCAGCGCCGCCTCGCCGCCGCGGCTCGCGGTCCGCCCCGTCACGGCCGCGATGCGCGCCTCCACCGGGACCAGGCGCTCCACGATCTCGTAGCGGAACCCCAGCGGATGTTCGGGCCGCACCACGGCCGGCCGGCCGCTGGTCAGCCAATGGACGAACGGGTTGACGCCCGAGGCCTCGACGTCGGGAAAGGCCTCCACATAGGCCCGGACCGAGAAGTCCGCCGACGGATCGCGGCCCTCGCGCCAGCCGTGGGCCATGAAGTGCTCCAGCGGGTCCATGCCCGCCCGGCCCACGTCGGGATAGGTGCGCAGGTAGAAGGCCGCGTCGAAGGCCCGCGCGGCGATGGCGTGGTCCGGCTGCAGCCGGCGCAGGCGTCCACGCAGCTGCGCCGGCACGGCCTGGGCGATCAGCCGTTTCATGCCACCAGGTCCCCGGTCATGCCGCTGTACGCGAGGTCGAACAGCATCGCCTTGCGCCGCGCGCGGCCCAGCGCCAGAACTTCGCCCGAGGCGAACATTTCGGCCAGCGCCGCCTCGTCGGCCAGCACGCGGCCTCGGGCCGGCTCGGCGGCGAAGGCGGCGACATTGCCGCTGTCCGGGCCGGTCAGCACCATCGCCCCCGAGGCCGCCGCCTCGTAGGCCGTGAACGAGAACGTCTCGCGGCACAGCGGCCAGATCAGCGCCGCGTCGGCCTGCAGCGCCTCCAGCGCCTCCTGCATCGCCCGCGGCCGCTCGCCGGTCACCACGACCTTGTGGAACGCCGCCGGCGTCGCCGGGTCGGGCGCGCCGCCCAGGTGCAGGAACTCGTAGCGCGGGTCACCCTCGAACCGCTGAGCCAGTTCGCGGAACACCGGCCAGCCCTTCAGCGGCGTCGGCATGCCCAGGTAGGCCAGCCGGAAGGGCCGTTCGGCCGCAGGCTTGCGCGCCGCCTTGCGCTCGACCAGCCGGGTGTGCGGCAGGACGACGGCGTGCTTGGCCGGCAGGTCGCCGTGGCCGCGCCAGAAGTCCAGCGTGGTCTGCGACGGCGCCACCACCGTCAGGGCCAGCCGCTCGAACAGCCGCCGGTGCGCGGCAGTATGGCGGATGCGGTGTGCGCCATAGGCGCAGACGGCGCAGGCGGCGCTGTCGGCCGGCGGCGCGGCGCAGTCCTCGACGTCGTTGCGCAGCAGGTGGAAGCCCGCGCAGAGGCTGGCGAAGTCGTGGAGCCAGAAGAAGCCCGCCTGCATTCCCGCCGCCGCCAGGATGTCGGCCGTGGCGTCGGGCTCGTGGCCCAGCAGGCTGTGGATCGCGAAGCTGCGCCGCCCCTCGCCGGCGGCGGCCGCCGCCACCGCGTCACGCACCGTCTCGGGTGGGAAGATCCCCAGCCGCCGGCCGTTCAGCAGCACGCCCAGCGGCCCGGCCTCGCCCGGCGCGCGGACCGCCGGCCAAGGCGCCGCCGGATAGAGGTGCAGGTGCGCGATCCCGCGGGCTGCGAACTGCTCGCCCTCGCGCCGCACGCAGAACTGCAGGCCGCCCGAGTGCTCGACGTAGTTGTCGTGGCTCAGCGTCACGTGCAGGTCGCGAAGCCTGCCCAGCGCGGCCGTCAGCCGCCCGGGCGGATCGGTGCGCAGCCGCGCCGAGACGCTGGCCGCCGCGGCGATGCGATCCTCCACCGGCCGCATACGGGCGATCACGTCGTAGCGGAAGCCCAGTTCGTGGCGCGGGCTGCGCCCCTCGGCGCGCCCTGCGACCAGGTAGTGGGCGAAGGGGTTCAGGTTGGCAGCCGCCACGTCCGGGTTGGCGTCCAGATAGTCGGCCACCGAGAAGCGGGCGTTGGGGTCGCGGTCCTCGAGCCAGCCGGTGCGCAGGAAGTGCTCCAGCGGGTCCATGCCGGCGTTCGCCACGTCGGGATTGGCCGCCAGGTAGAAGGCCTCGTCGAACTCGGCCGCCACCGCCGCGTGCTGTTCGGGCGTCAACGGGGCGGCCGCCGCGCGCCGCCGGCCGCCCCGCGTGGTCACAGGCGCGTCCGACACCGCGAAGCTCTCGTGGCTCCAGGGTTGGGGCGCCCAGTCCACCAGGCCGAAATAGGTCGCCGCATGACGCGACGGCGCGATCTCGCGGCCCTCGTGGCGGCCATGGGCCAGGAAGTGGGCGAAGGGCTCGATGCCCGCCGCCTCGACGTCGGGATTGGCGGCGAAGTAGCCTGCCACCGAGAACCAGGGCGCGGGGTCGCGGCCCTCGCGCCAGCCGGCCATCCGATAGTGCCACAGCGGCCCCACGTCGCCCGGCAGGTCGGTGTAGATCGCCCGGTAGAAATCGGGGTCGAACGCGGCGGCGATCACCCGGTGCGCTTCCGCGGCCCGCGGGCGTTCGTCGGCTGGGGCCGTAGCGGCCATGAAGCATGGTTTCCTGAGATCGGGCGGCAGGGGTGGTTTGCAACAGATGCCCCGGCCGTTCAACCTTCGCGGGACCTTTGTGATCAACCGCTTGCCGCCGCGCGCGCCGGCCCGTACCACCGCCCTGACGATGAGCCGCCCGCCCGCCAAGACCCCCGCGAAGACCGCGCCCGAGGCCCGCACCGCCTATCTGGTGCTGGGCATGCACCGATCGGGCACCTCGGCGGTGACCCAGCTCTTGGCGCTGGCGGGGGCCGAGCTGCCAGCCAACGTCATGCCGGGCGACGAGCACAACGCCAAGGGCTACTTCGAGCCCTGGAAGATCGCGATCTTCAACGACGAGCGCCTGCGCGCAGCGGGTTCGGCCTGGGATGACCCGTTCGCCTATCCCTACCGGCGGCTCGCGGGCGGCGAGGAACAGGCCTGGATCGACGCGGCCTCGGCCCTGTTCGACGAGGAGTTCCCCAAGGCCGCCTGGCCGCTGATGAAGGATCCGCGCGCCACCGTGCTGCTGCCCATGTGGCGCAAGGTTCTGGAGGCCAAGGGCGTCGCCGCCCGCTGCGTCATCCCCGTGCGCCATCCGCTGGCCGTGGCCGGGTCGCTGCGCCGCCGCGACGGCTTCGCCGACGAGAAGTCGGTGCTGGTCTGGAGCGCCTACATGCTGGCGGCCGAGGCCTACACCCGCGACCTGCCGCGCGCCTTCGTGGGCTACGACGCCCTGCTGGCCGACTGGCGGGCCGAGGCCGCCAAGATCGAGGCCGCCCACGGCGCCCCGCTGCCGAACCTGACCCCCAAGGCCGCCAAGGAGATCGACGGCTTCCTGACCGCCGACCTGCGCCACAACGCGGTCAGCGACGGGCTGAAGGGCCTGGGCTGGGCCGGTGAGATCGCCGCCGACGTCTATGCCTGGTTCGAGGCCAAGGCGGCCGGGAAGTCGCCGAAGATGGCCCTGCTGAACGGCGCGGCCGCCCGGCTCGCCGAGCGGGCCCGGGACATGGGCGCGCTCATCTCGTCCACCACCCGCGACCTGGCCGCCGTCCGCGCCGAACTGATGGAGGCCCGGGCCCGCCTCGAGGTGGCCCAGGCCTTCGAGACCGAGGCCCGCGCCAGCATCGCGCGGCTGGAGGACGGCTGGCGCGCGGCCCAGAGCCTGCTGGACGCCGTCGACGCCGAACTGGACGCCGCCCTGGCGGACGAGCAGTAGGTTCAACCCGCCACCTCCCCCCTGCGGGAGAAGGGCCTCGGCACGTCGGTTCGCCCTACGCGCGCCGGATTCGCGGATCGAGCGCCAGGTAGACCAGCCCGGTCAGCGCCGCGACGTCGAGCAGGTACAGGTAGCGGTAGTCGCAGGCGATCGAGATCACGAAGAAGCTGGCCGCGAAGCCCAGCGCCCCCGCCAGCAGCCCCGCCACCACCAGGTCCGCCGGGTCGCGCCGCAGCAGCAGGAGCACGCCCACCACCACGGCGATGGCGGCGAAGGCCAGGTGCGAGATCGCCGGCGTGTCGAGGAACCAGGTGACGTAGTTGTAGAGCCGCTGGTCCTCGTGGCTGTGCCGGCGCGGCATGTTCAGCGCCTTCAGCGTCTCGACCGGGCCGTCCACGCCGATCGACACCGGCAGGCACTTGTCGATGACCGGCGTGCCCAGCACTTGGCCGAACGCCAGGCCCCGGGCCTGCAGGTAGAGGCCCGTGTCGCCCCGGATCAGCTCCAGCCATTCGTCGCGGATCACGTCGCGCGGCACCGACTTCCACAACTGGGCCATCCGCACGTCCGACGACATCGTGTCGACCCGCTCGGGCGAATAGAACTCCGTCGCGTGCGCGCGCAGATAGGCGCCGGCGGCGGGCGAGGCCCTGTCGATGTGCGGCGTGGCGCGGCCGGGCTTCAGGGCGCTGGCCGCGGCCAGGTCGTAGGTCTGCAGGATGCGCACGCCCTTGCCGCCCGCGCTGTCGGGCGCGCCGGCGCCTTGCGGCTGCGCCACGGCGCTCAGCACGAAGGTCAGCGCCGCCACCGCGGCCAGCCAGCCGACGCCCAGGCCCGCACTGCGCGCCCAGCCCCGGTAGCCCGACCGCGCCCAGGCGATGGCCAGGGCGGCCGGCAGCGCCATCAGGAGGCCGTTCTGGCGCAGCAGGCCCGCCGCGGCGAACAGCAGGGCGGCGACGATCAGGCTGATCCAGGGCGTGCGGCCCAGCCGGTCGCGCACCCCGAAGGCCAGCAGCGCCACGCCTGCGAGGGTCGCGACGGCGAACTGCACGTCCTTCCAGACGATGCCCGGGTAGACGATCATCTGCGGCAGGGCGATCACGCCCAGCGCCAGCAGCGGCGCGAGCCAGCTGGTCCGCGGCCGCGTGAGCGCGAGCAGGCCCCAGCCGCCGAACAGCAGTCCGCCGCTCAGCGCCACGGCCAGGGCCGTGCCGGTGTGGATGCGGTCCAGCACGCCCAGCAGCCAGCCGAAGAAGGCCGGGTTCCAGGTCGTGCGCACGCCGAACCGCCCCTCGTGCAGCGCCAGCACCGAATCGACGGTGAGGTGCCCCGGCAGGTTCAGCTTCAGCATCAGGACAAAGGCGGCCGCGAGGATCGCCCACAGCGTCCAGAGGGCGGCGGTCGGTCGTGCGATCGGGCTCAAGCGGGGCGCACCACGAGGAAGAGGCCGGCCACCATCAGGAGGTAGCCCGCGGCCATGGTCCAGGAGGCCTGTTCCTTGAACACCAGCCACCCGGCCAGCGGCACCAGGCACGATCCGATCAGCGAGAAGGCATAGGCCAGGCTGAGCGGCACCCGCGTCAGCACATAGAACCAGAGCAGCGCAGTCACGCCGTACCAGGCGAAAGCGCCCATCAGCGGCCAGTTCTGGATCACCCGCACCAGGAATGGACCCGAAAGCCGCTCGTTGTAGACCGCGCCCCACTTGAACATCATCTGGCCCAGCGGCAGGGCGACGGCGAAGACGCTGCAGAGCGCCATGTCCTTCGGGGTCACGCCTGGCCCTCCTCGGTCTCCAGCTCGCGCAGGACGTTGAGATACGGGTGGATCGGCCGGTTCGGCACGTTCAGCACGTCGAAGTTCATCGCCTGCAGCAGGAGTTGCGCGCCCAGGATCACCGGCAGGGCGGCCAGCATGACCACCCCGGCCGAGGCCGCCTGCCCCGGCACGCGATTGACCAGGTAGCTCAGCGCATAGCCAACGCCGAACAGGGTCGAGAACAGGCCGAACAGCAGCTCCAGGCTGGCGGCGTTGAAGTCGCGCACGAAGTACTGGCCCACCACCCGCTGGGCGAAGTTGCGGATGTGCTTGAGGGCGAAGGGCCCGACGATGGCGCCGATGCGGATGTTCGACACCTCGTCGGCGTACTTGGCCGGCATCGGCACGTCGCGCACCACGGCCCGCAGCGTGCCGAGGTGGTAGAGCAGGTCGGTCTCGAAGAAGAATCGCCGGGAGATCCGCTTCTCCATCACCAGCCGGGCGACGTTGGCCTCCAGCGCGGTGTAGCCGTTCGTCGGGTCGAAGATGTTCCAGTAGCCGGTCGACACCTTGGCCGCGAAGCTGAGCGCCGCGTTCCCCAGCACCCGCACCGTCGGCATGGTGGTCAGGTGGCTGATCGAGGTGAAGCGGTTGCCCTTGGCGTAGTCGGCCTCGCCCAGCAGGATCGGCGCGACCAGCTGGGCCGCGTAGCCCAGGTCCATCTGGTCGTCGCCGTCGACCTTGACCAGCACGCGGGCGCCGCGCCGGGCCGCCTCTGCGTAGCCGGCCAGCATGGCCCCGCCGACGCCCTGGTTCTTGGCCAGTCGGACGACCACGACCCGCGGATCGGTGTTGTTGGCCTCGATGAAGTCGCCCGACTTGTCGGGGCAAGCGTCGTCCACGCAGACGATGCCCTCGAACCAGGCCGGGGTCTTCTTGATCACCCGCAGGATGTGGCCGGTGACCTTGTAGCAGGGCACGACCAGCCAGACGCCGGCGCCGTCCAGCGACAGGGCGGGCGCCGCGGGATAGCGGGCGGGACGTTCGGTCGGGGGCGTGGGCGCGGCGCGGGGCACGCGCCGGGGCTAACACGGAAGCCCGCGGACTGGCAAAGCCGCTGCGACCGGCGTCGTTCCTTGCGCCGCGAAACCCCGGCTGATAGTTGCGCGCCTTCCATCGGGAGAGGCTCTTTGCAGACCGCCACCCACATGCTGCGGACCGGCCGCCGCGGCGCGGCCTTCCAGTTCCAGATGGCGTCCCGCGACCTCGTGAACTCGCTCGGGCGCCTCGGCCTGTCGTGGTCGCTGGCGTGGCACGACGTGGCCTCGCGCTACCGCGGCTCGGTGCTGGGCCCGTTCTGGATCACGCTCTCCATGGGCCTGATGGTCCTGGGGATCGGCTTCCTCTACGCCAGCCTCTTCCATCTGCCGCTCAACGAGTTCCTGCCTTACGTGGCCCTGGGGATCGTGTTCTTCGGGGTGATGACCGGCACCGTGAACGAGGGCTGCGAGACCTTCGTCATGGCTTCGGGGATCCTGTCCCAGACCAGCCTGCCGATGTTCACCTTCGTCTGGCGCACCGTGTTCCGGAACCTGATCAACCTGGGCCACCACCTGGTGATCGTGGTGGGCATGTTGGCCTTCTACGGCCAGTGGAAGGTCGCGAACGTGCCGCTGGCCCTGGCCGGCGTGCTGCTGATGCTGCTGAACGCCAGCTGGATGTCGCTGCTGGCCGCCATCGCCTCGGCCCGCTTCCGAGACGTGCCCCAGATCGTGATCTCGGTGATGCAGTTCGCCATCTTCATGACGCCGGTGTTCTGGCTGCCCAGCCGGTTCGGCGAGCACCAGATCTTCCTCGACCTCAACCCCTTCTACCACCTGCTGCAGGCCGTCCGCGCGCCGCTGCTGGGCCAGTCCGTCGCCGGCTACAGCTACGTGGTGCTGATCGCGATGGCCCTCGCGGGCTGGGCGGTGACCTTCGTGACCTTCGCCAACACCCGCCGCCGCCTGGTGCACTACCTGTGACGGGCGCGTCGATCACCTGCACCGACCTGACGATCCGGTTCCCTGTCTACGGGGCCGACGCCAAGTCGATGAAGAAGGCCCTGGCCCGCGCCGTGGCCGTCGGCGGCGCGCTGGGCCGCCACGCCGGCGTCACCGACGTGACCGCGCTGTCCAACGTGAACCTGAAGCTGGAGGCGGGCGACCGCCTGGGCCTGATCGGCCACAACGGCTCGGGCAAGACCACGCTCCTGCGGGCGCTGTCGGGCGCCTACGAACCTGACGAGGGCTCGATCGAGATCTACGGCCGCATCGCCTCGCTGCTGGACCTCAGCCTGGGGATCGACCCCTCGGCCACGGGCTACGAGAACATCCGCCTGCGCTGCCGCATCGGGGGGCTCTCCACCAAGGAGATCGACGCGCGCATGGAGGAGATCGCCGAGTTCACGGGGCTCGGGCCGTTCCTCTCGATGCCGGTGAAGACCTATTCCGCCGGCATGCAGGGCCGCCTCGCCTTCGCCGCCGCCACCGCGGTCGAGTGCGACGTCCTGCTGATGGACGAGTGGATCGCCGTCGGCGACGCCGAGTTCCAGAAGCTGGCCCACAAGCGCCTGCTGAAGCTGGTCGAGCGCGCGGGCATCCTGGTGCTGGCCACGCACGAGGCGCCGCTGCTCAAGCTCTACTGCAACAAGGTCATGAAGCTCGAAGGCGGCGTAGCCTCCGAGATCGTCGACATCCGCAAGGTGGACGAGCTCCTGAAGAGCTGAGCCTTACTTGTCCGGGGCGACCATCGGCGCGCCCTCGCGGCGCGGCGGCGGCTTGCAGTTCCCCGCCCGCGCCTGGGCCACGTAGAACAGCGCGCGGTCGGCGGCGAAGTTGCGGTGCTCGGCGATCGGGTTCGTGGGCTCGCCGGTCAGCAGGCTGGTGGCGTCCTGCGGGGCGTTCTCGGCCGCCGCGGCCGCCAGGCTCTGCTGGTTCCAGCGGCTGAGCGGCGCGGTGCAGGCCGCCACCGTGGCGTCGGCCACCGAGCCCGCCTCGTCCGGCCCGCCGGCCAGGGTGTAGGCCCAGCGGTGCAGGCAGTCCTCCAGCCCCGCCGCGCCGTCGGTCGGCGCGGGCGCGGCGGCGTTCGCCGCCGGGAAGGGCTTGCAGACGCCCGCGACCGGCCGGCGCTCGCCCGAGCAGGCCACGAGGCCCGCGCAGGCGACGCTGACGATCAGGATATGGCGCAGCATGGCTTAGCGGCACACCCGGGTCGGCTGGTACACGCGCTGGCCGTAGGCGTCGTAGTAGGCCCGCGTCTCCATCCGGCAGCTCTCGGCGCGCGGACGGTCGTAGGCGGCGCGCTCGTAGCTCCGCGTGCGATAGCGCGTGCTGGCATAGCTCTTGGACCGGCACTTGCTGACCTGGTTGCCCACCAGGCCGCCCGCCGCGCCGCCGATCAGGGCGCCCTCGGTTCGGTCGCCGCGCCCGGCGACGGCGCTGCCCAGCAGGGCCCCGCCCAGCGCGCCGATCACGGTGCCGTTGGTGCGCTTCTGACAGGCCGCCTGCGAGGCGGCGGGAACGGCGGCCACGGCGATGGCCAAGCCGGCGATCATGGCGATCGTCCGCATAGTCTCTCCTCCATCCGTGAGCCGTTCCCTCGTCGGCTCGGGTTGGGGAAACGCCGAACGCCGCAGTTGGATGCAGGCTTTAAGTCAGCCAGTCGACAAAGCCGCACTTGGCCATCCAGGCCAGGCCCAGCTCCAGCGGCCGCCGGCGCGCCTCGGGGACACTCAACAGGACCTCGCGCACGGTGAGGCCGCCAGGCGCCGCCGCCAGCGTCTCGAAGGCCTCTGCGCACAGCGCCGGCGAGCCGCGGAATTCCGCGAAGGCGCCGTCCAGCGCCACCACCTGGCCAGCGTCGCGGACCGCTGCCGCCGTCACCCCCGGCATGGCGGTCAGCCGCCTGTCCAGGGTCAGGACGCTGGAGGCGAAGCCCGCGAACGCGCGGAACGGGTCGCCCGCCACCGGGTCCGGACGCCGCGCGTTGGGCGGGTCCGCCGAGGCCGCGCGGACGGCCGCCAGTTCGTCCGTCAGCGCGTGGATCTGGCGGGCCACCACCGGCCAGTCATAGACCTCGCGCACTCGCGCCCGGCCCACCGCCCCCATGCGCCGCCGCAGGTCGGGCGAGCGGATCAGCTCGGCCAGGGCCTCGCCAGCGCGCCCGACGTGCACCGCGGTGAGCTGCGCCACCGAGCCGACGTAGTGCTGGTAGGACCGGGAATCGATCGCGTGCCACTCCAGGATGGCGCTCCCCAGGCCGCCCCCTGACGGCCCCCCGAGCGTGGGGATCAGGAACCCGTCGATCCCGTGCCGCACCGTCGAGCGATAGCCGTCCCAGTCGCTCGCCACCACGGGCAGGCCGCTGGCCATGGCCTCCAGCGGGGTGATGCCGAAGGTCTCTTGGATATTGTCGACCAGCGACAGGAAGACATCGGCCCCGGCCCACAGGTCGCCCAGCAGCTCGCGGTCGTTGCCGTCGGCGAAATGGATCTCGGCGCCGGGGGCATAGGCCCGCGCAGCCTCCTCGTAGCGCGCCCGGTCGCGCTCCTCCGGGAACCAGCCGGCCATCACGAAGGCGGTGCGCACCCCGGTGGCCTCGGCCGCCTGCTGGACCGCCCGGAACATCGGCTGTGGGAAGGCCTTCTCGAAGTACGACAGCCGCCCGACCCAAAGGATCAGCGCGTCGCCCTCGGCGAGGCCGAAACGCTCGCGCCCCCGCGCCCGGGCGCCGGGCCGGTCGGCCTGCGCCACGAGGTCGCCGGCGTGCACGCCCAGCGGGATCATCGGCAGCGCCGGCCGCGGCGGCGGCCGCCCGCCCGTGCGCTCGGCCAGGTGCTCGCCCCACTCCGCGAACATGGTCTCCATGGCCTCGCGCACCGACGGCGACGTGCAGATCAGCGCGTCCCAGGGATGTATCGGCGCCGTCGAAGCCGCGGCGATCATCTGCCGGCCGGCGGGCGGCGCCAGGGTGTGGATCATGCCGATCAGGCTGTAGGCCCGGTCCGACGCCCGCCGGCGCCGCGACCAGGCCAGGCCCGAGAGCTCGGGCGTGCCCCGGAACAGCGCGCCGAGTTCGGAGGCCGCGTGCGAGAAGATCCGCAGCGAGGTGGTGATCTGTGTCGGCGACTCGTGACCGTCCAGCAGGCCCCGCGCCACCTCGGCGGCGTCGACCGGCTGCATCGTCGTGACGTCGAGCCGCGCATAGCCCGCATGACGCGCCAGCGCCTGCCAGAGCTGCAGGTTGGCGACGTCCTTGCCGAACGGGTTCTTGTCGAGCGCGGTGTGGCCGGACGGGTGGAGGATCGCCAGGCCCCCGCGGGGCGCGTCGAGGTTCGTCGGCCGGTCGCTCATCGGCACACTCTTAGAATGCGTCAGGCGGAGGCGTCGAGGCTGCGCGCCGCCGACGGGTTTCCCCGGGCCGCCGAAGCGGCTAGGCAAGCCATGGGACGCGTGGAGTTGACTTCAGGATGGGGGCGAGCAGGGCCGCGAAGCCGCGGGTGATGGATGCTGTCCAGCGGGCCGTGCTCGCGCGGACGCCGTTCGCCGCCAATCGCATCCGCTACATCGGCACGGCGGGCGAGGCCTTCGCGGACGCCTGCACCGGGCGCAATCCGCGCTGCGAAGTCGTGCGCGATCCGGCTGACCGTGCGCCGGTCGAGGCCCTGGCCGCCGACGACCTGGCGCGCCTGCTCGCCGATCCCGACGCCAGCGCCCTGCTGGCCGGCGCGGACGTGGTGGCCACCGCCATCCCGGCGGGCACGACCGACGCGGAAGCGCTGCTACAGGCGCTGGGCGCGGGCGACCTCGAGGTGCTCCACATCCAGGCGCTCGACTCGCAGGCCTTCGATCCGAAGACCTTCGGCTACTTCGACGACATCCGCCGCGAGCGGACGGCTGCCTGGCGCGCCGGCGAGCTGCCGTCGCCGACGGCCGAGCCGCTGATCGTCGTCGCCCGGCGCCCGGGCGGGCCGCCCCTGATGCAGCTCTCGATGTTCTCGTTCGCCCCGGTGATGATGGACATCCGCACCCGCCTGCCGGCCGCGGCGATGCGTTCCGAGCCCGAACTCCTGGTCCAGCACGTCCGTCCGCCCGGCGGCCTGGAGCCCGCGCCCTACGACCAGCCCAAGGTCCTGGTCATCCAGCGCCCCGCACCGCCCAAGAACGTGGCTGGCTGGAAACAGTCGATCCGCGATTGGGTCCGCGACGGCTGGGTCTCCGTGGTGGAGTTCGACGACCATCCGACGCTGATCGCGCTGACGGCGGGCCGCGAGGTGGATGAGTCCCACTGGCTGCGCTTCTCGGCCGCGCACGCGGTTCAGACCTCCACGCCGCTGCTGGAAGACCTGTTCCGCAAGTTCAACCCCGAGACCCGCAGCTTCCCCAACGCCGTCTTCCGCCTGGAGCGATTCCCGGAGAACCTGCCCAAGCGGGTGTTCTACGGCGCCATCCAGCGGGGCGAGCACGCCGCCGAGGTCGCCCGCTCGCTCCGGCCGGCGATCGCGCGGTTCCCGGGCGTGGAGTTCGTGGTGGTCGGCGACCGGGCCGTGTTCGACGCCCTTCCTGCGCCCCGCAAGCGTTATCACGAGCTGGTCTCGTACGAGGAATACCTGCGGCTGATGGGCGAGTGCAGCATCTCGCTGTCGCCGCTGGAGGACAACGACCTCAACGCGGCCAAGAGCGACGCCAAGTTCCTCGACGCGGCCTCGCGCGGGGTGCTGACCATCGCCTCGCGGCCGGTCTATGGCGACGTGATCCGCCACGGCGAGAACGGCCTGATCGCCGAGCGGACGGAGGACTGGGCCGGCCTCTTGTCCGACATCCTCGCCGACGACGCGGCCCGGCGCGAGATGGCGCGCACCGCCTGGGCCTACGTGCGCGACAAGCGGATGTTCGCCGACCAGACGCGCGAGCGCCTGGCCTGGTACCGCGACCTCTGGAACCGGCGGGAAGAGCTGAACGCGGCCGTGCTGGCCAGGCTCTAGCTCGAACGGCGCTAAGCTCCGGCGACCGCGGCCGCCACCGTGTCCACGTCGGCCAGGGGCATGCCCGGCCACAGCGGCAGCGACAGCACCTCGTCCGCCAGGGCCTCCGCCAGCGGGAAGTCGCCACGGCCGTAGCCGAGGTGCGCGAAGGCCGGCTGCAGGTGGCAGGCCGTCGGATAGTGGATCAGCGTCTCGACGCCCTGCGCAGCCAGCCGGTCCTGCAGCGCCGCGCGCTCCGGCGTGCGCACGACATAGAGGTGATAGACGTGGCGGGCCCACTCGGCCTCGACCGGCGCGCGGACGCCGTTGGCGCCCCGCAGCCGCTCGCCGTAGCGGGCCGCCCGCTCGCGGCGCCGGTCGTTCGCCTCGTCCAGCCGCACCAGCCGCGCCCGCAGGAACGCCGCCTGCAGCTCGTCCAGCCGCGAGTTCACCCCGGCGATCTCGTGCACGTACTTCTTCCGCGAACCGTAGTTGCGCAGCATCCGCACCTTCTCGGCGAAAGCGGCGTCCGAACTGGTGACCGCGCCCGCGTCGCCGACCGCACCCAGGTTCTTGGTCGGGTAGAAACTGAACGCCGTGGCATGGGCCAGGCCGCCCGTCTTGCGGCCGCGGCTCAGCGCCCCGTGGCTCTGGGCGGCGTCTTCCAGCACGAACAGGTGATGCTTCGCAGCCAGCGCCATCAGCGGCGCCATGTCGATCGGATGGCCATAGAGCGAGACCGGGATCACCGCCGCCGTCCGGGGCGTGATCGCCGCGGCCACGCCTTCGGCGGTGATCACATAGGTCTCGGGGTCCGGCTCCACCGGCACGATCGCGGCCCCCACCGCCTCGACGGCCAGCCAGGTGGCGGCGAAGGTGTGCGACGGCACGATCACCTCGGCGCCCGGGGTGACGCCCGCCGCCCGCAGCGCCAGCACCAGGGCGTCCAGCCCGTTGCCGACGCCGACGGCGTGATCTGCGCCACACCAGGCCGCGAACTCGGCCTCGAACGCCTCCAGCTCCGGGCCCAGGATCGCCCAGCCACGGTCCATCACGCGCTTGTAGCCGGCGTCCATCGCCGCGCGCAGCGCCGGATCGTCCAGGCCCAGGTCGAAGAACTTCATTTGCGCACGACCCGCAGGAACTCGTCGAAATCGCGGATGTAGTCGGCCTCGTCGTAATAGGCCGAGGCCAGCACCAGGCACACGCCGCCCGACGTGAAGTTGTCGATGTCCCGCCAGGTGCCGGGCCCGATGTGCAGGCCGCGATTCGGCCGGTTCAGGTTCACCCGCTCCTCGTTGACCCCGTCGTGCAGCCGCACGTCGAAACTGCCGGTCAGCGGGATCAGCAGCTGGTGCAGGTCGTAGTGCGCGTGGCCGGCCCGGGTCGACTGGCTGGGCACGTCGTAGAGGTAGTAGACGCGCTTGATCTCGAACGGCACGTGACGTTCGGACTCGACGAAGCACAGGTTGCCCCGCGGATCCGTCACCACCGGCAGGTCGATGAACTGGGCGAGCGAAATGGCGCGGGCTCCTGGTCTGGCGGCGTCGGGCCGACGCGGCGGCTCCGGGCGGAGGTCGCCCGATGGGAGGGGCCGTGTCAAATGTCCTGGCGGCCGTCAGGAAGCATGCATGCTTCGCGCGCGTCGCGCGATTGGGTACATCCCGCAGGTCGCCTTTGAGGAATCAGCGGTTTGGACTTCGCCTACGAGAACCCCGAGCTGGAGGCGGCGATCGCGAACGCCGGCGACATCGAGGCGCTCGACAAGGCCCTGGTCGCCGTCAGCCGCCTGGTGCCCTCCTTCGTGTCGCCCGAGGTGCGCGGCCGGCAGATGTTCACGCCGGGCCTGGACGCCCAGGTCCCGCGCCTGGCGGCCCGCCTGCGCCTGGCGGATGTCCCTCTCGCGAAGAGCAACGACAACGTCTGCATCGTGGCGACGCGGTTCTACAGCACCGGCGGCCACAGCAAGGTGGCGTCCGACATCAGCCGCCTGGCCGGCGCGGATCGCACCACCATCATCTTCACCGACCTCTACCGCGAGCTGCGGCCCCGCCAGCTGATCGGCGGCCCACCGGCGGCGCATCCCTGCCGTTCGCTGATGCTGCTGTCGGCGGGCACGGTCGTCGAGAAGGTCGTCGAGCTCTACAGCCTGCTGGCCGCCATCCGGCCCAGCCGCATCTTCCTGATCCAGAACCACATGGACATGGCCGCCGTGGCCGGAGTCTGGCCGTTCCGCGGCGTCGTCGAATACGTCCACCACACCGACCACCAGCCGGGCCTGGGCGCGACCCTGCCGTTCTCGGCGCATGTCGACCTCACCTATGCCTGCCACCGGGCCTGCGCGGCCGCCGGGCTCGATCCGGTCTGGGCCGGGATGACCGTTCCGGCCCGCGGCCCGCCGCCGCCGCGCGGCGCGACGACCCGCCGGGGTCTGCGCCTCGCCACCTGCGGCAGCCAGTACAAGTACCTGCACGCCGCGCGCCACCGCTGGAGCGACTTCGCCGCCGCCGCCCTCGCCGAGGCGCCGGACAGCGAGATCTTCCACTTCGGCCCGGTGGACGAGGCCCTGACCCGCAGCGTGCACGGCCCCCTGGCCGAGGCCGGGATCGACCCCGCACGCTACCGCTTCCTTGGTCCGGTCCCCGACCTGCGCGAGGCCCTGGTCGCCCACGGGGTCGACGCCTATCTCGGCAGCTATCCCGACAGCGGCGGCCGGGCCGTCCTGGAGGCCATGGCCGCCGGCCTCGCCCCCCTCGTGCCCATCCCTGAGGAGACCGGTCCCCTGCTGCAGTTCGACCTGGCCCTGCCTTACTGGGTGCGCTTGCATACCCCCGACGAGATCCCCGCCGCCATCGCCCGGGGACTGGAGCTCTCCGAGGCCCTGCGCTCGCCGCAGGGACAAGCCGACCTCGACGCGGAGTTCTCCCGCTTCGAGACCTATGTGCGGGACGGCGCCGCGGCCGTCGGAGGCGCCCGATGATCGTCAGCCAGCTCCGCATCGGCGCGGCCTACGCGCTCAGCGACATGGCGCTCGTGTCGGGGTCGTCGCTCGTCTACAGCCACCAGCTCGACCGGGGCTTCGCCGCGTTCCCGTTCAACCCGGCGGAGGAGTACCTGCAGGACGAGGTGATGTCGCGTATGCGCCGCTCGCTCGTCGACGACCGGCTGGACTTCCAGTTCGTCCATCCCGTCCAGGTCGTCGGCCACCTGCGCCAGGACGCCGTGCCGCTCAACCTGATGCACGCGCACAACTACTACCACTTCCTGATCGAGGCCCTGCCCAACCTCATCTTCCTGAAGTCGCGCGACATGATCGGCCCGGACTCGGTGATCGTCTCGGGCATGCTGCACCCCAACATGTGGCAGGCGCTGTCCTACGTGATGGCCGGCGCCGAGATGCCGGTGCTCCAGCTGCGCCGCATGCAGGCGGTGACCTGCGCCAAGGTGGTCACGGCGCAGCCCGCATCCCACGCCGCCCAGCTGCTGAAGGGCGGCACCACCGACTGGCAGTACGCCGCCCCCAAGCTCCAGGCGCTGCGCGAACGCTTCGAGCCCGTGCGCGCGGCCGTGGCCGACCAGCCGCGGCGCAAGATCTATGTGCGCCGGGTGTCGCAGGTGCGCTCGCTCAGCAACGCCGACCAGGTCGAGGCGATGGCGCTCGACGCGGGCTACGTCGTGGTCCAACCCGAGCGCATGGGCTTCTTCGATCAGGTGCGGCTGTTCGCCCAGGCCTCGCACATCATGGGCCCCACCGGCGCGTGGGCCGCGAACCTGCTGTTCGCCCCGACCGACGCGGCCATCGACGTCTTCTACCCCGAGAGCGCCCGCACCGGCCGCACCGTCTGGGGCGCTCTTGCCGAGGCGCTCGGCATGGCGGTCGACGACGTCTACGGCCCGGTGACCAAGGTCCACGCGCCCTTCCCGATCCACTCGGACTTCGAAATCCCGCCCGACCAGCTCAGGGCCATCCTCAACCAGAGGGCGTGACCCTTGCCCGGGCGGCGGAATGTTGCAAAACCGACGTCCGGGGGGCAGACAAAAGCATGCATCAGAGCCCGGCGCATCCGATCGACAGGACCCTCGGCCAGGGCCGGCCGGCCGGCGGGCCGGCCCGGATCCCGGTGGCGCGGCCTCGCCTGCCGCCGCTCGCCGCCCTCGCGCCGTACATCGAGCGGATCGACCAGGCGCGCTGGTATTCGAACTTCGGCCCGCTCATCGAATCGCTGGAAGCGCGCCTCGCGCAGCACTTCGGCCTGCCCGCGGACAACGTCGCCACGATCTCCAACGCCACCGTCGGCCTGGAGCTGGCGCTGAAGGCCGCCGGCGCTGCGCCGCGCACCTTCTGCCTGCTGCCCAGCTGGACCTTCTCCGCCTCGGTGCACGCGGTGATGGAGGCCGGGCTGCGGCCGTGCTTCATCGACACCACCGTCGACGGCGTCATCACGCCCGAGCTGGCCGCCGAGGCGCTGAAACAGGTTTCGGGCGAGGTCAGCGCGGTGATGCCCGTCAGTGTCTGTGGCCAGCCCCTCGACCACGCCGCCTGGGACCGCTTCGCGGCAGAACACGGCGTGGCGGTGGTGGTGGACGACGCCCCGGGCTTCGACGGCGCCCGCCCGGAAGACGCCCTGTCCGTCGTCAGCATGCACGCCACCAAGGTGCTGGGCGTGGGCGAGGGCGGCTTCGTCATGTCCAAGACGCCCGAGCTGGCCGGCGCCGTGCGGCGGCGCGCCAACTTCGGCTTCGAGGGCGCCCGCGAGGCCTGGATGCCCGCCACCAACGGCAAGCTCAGCGAGTACGCCGCCGCGGTCGGCTTGGCCGCGCTGGACGAATGGCCCGCCCGCCGCGCGGCCTTCCAGGCGGCGGCGATGCGCTATCGCCGCAACCTGGCCGACGTGCCCGGCGCGGTCCTGCCCGACGGCTGGGGCCCGGACTGGGTGTCGACCACCTGCGTCGTGCGGCTGGAGGACCCGGCCCGCACCGCGCCCGTCCTCGACGCCCTGCACGCCGCCGGCGCCGAGACCCGCGCCTGGTGGGGCCGCGGCATGCACACGCACCGCGCCTTCGCGAGCTGCCAGCGCCTGGCGCTGCCGGTCACCGAGCAGCTGGCCCAGACGGTGCTGGGGCTGCCCTTCTTCATCGACATGACGGACGAGCAGGTCGACCGCGTCTGCGAGGCGCTGCGGCGGGAGCTCGTGCGTTGAGGCGGGTCGCCACGCTGGCGAGCCCGGCCCGGCGCATGCCATCCTGCGCGACGTTGGCGCAGGCCAACCGAGGAACGCCCCCATGAGCAACCGCGGCCTGGTCATCTTCGGCGCCGGACAGATCGCCGAGGTCATGCACTACTACCTGACCACCGAGGGCGGCCGCGAGGTCGTGGCCTTCACGGTCGATCGCGAATACCGCACCGCCGACACGGTCCTGGGCGTCCCGGTCGTCGACTTCGAGGATATCGAGCAGCGCTTCCCGCCGGCGGACTACGACATGTTCGTCGCGGTCAGCTTCAAGCAGGTCAACAAGCTGCGCATGGCCAAGGTGGCCGAGGCCGAGGCCAAGGGCTACGCGCTGGCCAGCCACGTCAGCCCGCGCGCAGCCGTCTGGAACGGCTTCGTCGCTCACCCGAACACGATCATCATGGAGCACAACGTCATCCAGCCGTTCGTCACCGTTGGCCGGAACGTCACCATGTGGTCGGGCAATCACATCGGCCACCACACGAACATTGGCGACAACTGCTTCATCGCCTCGCAGGTGGTGGTGTCCGGCGCGTGCGACATCGGGGCCGGCACCTTCATCGGGGTCAACGCCACGCTGCGCGACGGTATCAAGCTCGGCGTGCATTCCGTGGTCGGCGCCGGCGCCCTCGTGCTCGCCGACGGCCCGGACGAGGCCGTGTTCATCGGCACGGCCGCCGAGCTCAAGAAGATCCCTTCAAGCCGCCTGAGATCCATCTGATCCATGTCAATGTCCTGGACTCGCAAGGGCCGGATCTTCGATCCCGCCGCCCACGACTGGGCGCGTTCCCACGCCCAGGTCCCGACGCCGCTGCTCTATGACGACAAGGTCCGCATCTTCTACGCCGACCGCTTCGAGGACGGCCGCAGCTACACCACCTTCGTCGACCTCGACCGGAAGGACCTCGGCAAGGTCATCTACGAGCACAAGGCGCCGATCCTGGGCTTCGGCGCGCCGGGCACGTTCGACGACGACGGCGTCATGCCCAGCTTCGCGCTCCGCCGCGACGGCCAGGTCTGGCTCTACTATTCCGGCTGGAACCGCGGCGTGACCGTGCCCTACCGCAACTCGGTGGGCATCGCCGTCAGCGACGACGACGGGACCACCTTCCGCCGCCTTTACGAGGGCCCGGTGCTCGAGCGCTGTCCCGAGGAGCCCTACATCGCGGTCACACCCACCATCCTGCGCGAGCGCGACCCCGATGGCCGCGACCTGTGGCGCATGTGGTACATCTCGGGCCTGCGCTGGACCCTGGTCGAGGGCAAGTACGAGCCGGTCTACGTCATCAAGTACTGCCACTCGGCCGACGGCGTGACCTGGGCGCGCCCCAACCACCTTTGCATCCCCCAGTCGCACGACAACGAGGCCTTCTCGCACCCCACCGTCGTCCGTCACCGGGGCCAGTACCTGATGTGGTACTGTTGCCGCGACTCCGCGGACTACCGCGACGGCGCCGGGGCCTACCGGATCGGCTTCGCCAGCTCGCCCGACGGGCTCGACTGGACCCGCCAGGACGACGTGCTGGGCCTGGACGTCTCGGGCGAGGGCTGGGAGTCGACCATGACGAGCTACCCCTCGGTCATCGAGATCGATGGCCGGGTCGTCATGTTCTACAACGGCAACGGATTCGGCCGGACCGGCTTCGGCTACGCCATCCTGGAGGACCAGCGTGACTGACGGCCAACCCGTCGAGGCGACCACCGCGTTCGGCGAGACCTTCGATTTCCGCGCCCGCCTGCAGGCGCTCTTCGAGGAGGGCCGCATCCCGCCCGAGGAGCTGATCTTCAACCTGGGCCTCTTCGTGCGCAGCTCGCTCCTCGTGAAATTCCTGGTGATGGACGACCTCTACCGGCGGTTCGTGAACATCCCCGGCGCGTTGCTGGAGTTCGGCACCTGGCGCGGCCAGAACCTGGTGCTGCTGGAGAACCTGCGGGCCATCCACGAGCCCTTCAACAAGCAGCGTACGATCATCGGCTTCGACACCTTCACCGGCTATCCCGAGGACGCCGGCATGGCCGACTCGGCGCTGAAGGAGCACAGCGGCTACAACTCGGGCTCGGACTATCCGCGCTACCTGGCCGAGCTGCTGCAGGTCCACGAGGGCAACAACGCCTTCGGCCACCTGCGCGGGAACCACAAGCTGATCGCCGGCGACGTGACCCAGACCGCGCCCAAGTACTTCGCCGACCACCCCGAGACCCTGGTCGCTTTCGCCTTCTTCGACATGGGTCCCTACGAGCCCACCGTCGCGGCGCTGCGGGCCATTCAGCCGCACCTGGTGCCCGGTAGCGTGCTGCTGTTCGACGAACTAACCTGGACGGGCGCTCCGGGCGAGGCGATCGCCTTTAAGGAAGTCTTCCGCGACATCCCCTATCGCATCGAGAAGTGCCCCCTCTACCCCTCCAAATCGATCGTGACCGTCCGATGAAGCTCTCCCTCGACCTGCCCGCCTTCGCCGAGCGGATGGAGGACAAGGGCTGGGTCGTGCTCGACGCCGCGGTGGCGCCCGAGCTGGTCGCGCGCATGCGCGACGACCTGGAGGCCGCCTGGGACATCTGCCGCGCGGTACAGGAGAAGAACGGCGTCGCCAGCGACGCGGACCGCACGGTCCACCACCTGATCGGCCTGAAGCCCAGCTTCCTGGAGTACATCGACGCCAGCGCGCCGCTGATGCCGTACCTGGAGCACTACTTCGAAGGCCGCTGCATCCTCAATTCCTTCGGCGGGGCCATCAACACTCGCGGCCACACGTCCTACGCCCAGCGCATCCACCGCGACATCCGCTCGTACTCGGGCGACATGCCGCTGCTGCTCAACACGCTGGTCATGCTGGACGACTTCACCGCCGACAACGGCGCGACCTACATGATGACCGGGTCGCACAAGCGCGCCGAGAAGCCCGAGGAGGCGGCCTTCTACGCCGCCGCCGAGCGCGCGGTGGGGCCGGCCGGCAGCATCCTCATCTTCAACTCCAACGTCTGGCACGCCGGCGGCGACAACACGACCGACAAGCCCCGCCGGTCGGTCACGCCGATGTACTGCAAGCCGTTCATCAAGCAGCAGTTCGACTACCCCCGGGCCGTCGGCTACGACCGCGGCCCCGAACTGGCCCCGCACACCCGCCAGATCGTCGGCTACAACGCCCGCGTCCCCGCCAATCTCGACGAGTGGTACCAGCCGCCCGAGCGCCGCATGTACAAGGGCGACCAGGGATGACCACCGCGCGGGACCTCAACACCGAGTTCGCCGACACCGACGACCGCAAGTACGCCTACGACTTCGACTACCGCATGCACGACTACATGCTGCGGACGTTCGACGACCGGCTGCCGCGGGCCGGTCGCGTGCTGGAGCTGGGCTGTTTCGAGGGCGGCTTCACGAAGAAGCTTGCGGCCATCTTCCCCGACATGACCACCGTCGAGGGCTCCAGCGACCTGATCGCCGTGGCCCGTGCGGCCTCGCCCGCGCATGTGAAGTTCGTGCTGAGCCGCTTCGAGGACTTCGAGCCCGACCAGCCGTTCGACGCCGTCTTCCTGACCCACACGCTCGAACACCTGGACGAGCCGGTGGAGCTGCTCCGCCGCATCGGGACGTGGCTTTCGCCCACGGGCAAGCTGTTCCTGGTCGTGCCGAACGCGCACGCCGCCTCGCGCCAGATCGCCGTCGCCATGGGCCTGATCTCGCATCCCACGGCCGTGACCGAGGGCGAGCACCTGCACGGCCACCGCCGCACCTACGACATGCCCGCCCTGCTGCACCACGTGGCCCAGGCCGGCCTGGGCGTCGCCGAGAGCGGGGGCGTCTTCTTCAAGCCCTTCGCCAACTTCCAGTTCGACAAGCTGATCGCCAGCGGCGTGATCGGCGACGACTACCTCGAAGGATGCTTCAAGCTGGGCCGGCTCTACCCGGACCTCTGCGCCAGCATCTACGCGATCTGCGAACGCGGCCCGGGAGGCCCTGCGCGATGAACAAGATGACCGTCATGAGCCAGGGCGCCGACGACGCCCGCGAGCACTTCCGGGCCGAGGGGTACGTGGTCTTCCGCGGCGTGCTCGACACCGCCTGGCTCGACCAGATCAACGCCGAGATGCAGGAGCTCTTCCAGATCCAGCTCCGCCGCCTGGGCCTGCCCACCAGCCAGGGCGACTTCCGCACGGCCTTCCACGCCGACGCGCTGGCGCTGCTCAAGGCCGACGTCGCGACCTACATCTCGACCGCGCGCATGACCCAGATGCTGCCGTCGGTCCACCGGCTGATGATCTCGGAGCCGATCATGGCCGCCGCGCGCCGCCTGGGCATCGAGTTCCCGGTCATCTCGACCCGCGTCTCCAACCACATCATCTCCGACCTGCTGAAGATCCCCGGCGGCTACCACAAGTCGCCGCCGCATCAGGATTGGCGCAGCATCCAGGGCAGCCTGGACAGCATCGTGCTCTGGGCGCCGACCACGCCGGTCTCCGAACAATCCCACCCGCTCGAGGTCGTCCCGCGCTCGCACCTGCTGGGTCTCTTGCCGACGGTCGAGCACATCCAGACGCCCGCGGTCAGCGACCCGCGCATCCGCGAGGAAGACTACATCCCGCTGACGATGGATCCGGGCGACGTGGTGGCCTTCTCCACCTTCACCGTCCATCGGACGGGCGAGCAGGGCGACGGCGAGGTCCGCGTGGCCTACAGCGGCCGCTTCAACAACGCCGCCGAGCCCACCTACGTCGAGCACGGCTATCCCACGCCCTACAAGTACTCCTACCAGACCGACCTGATCGTCCCGGACTTCCCGAAGGCGCAGGACCTGGCGCGCATCTTCCCGGCCGCCGCCGACTAGCCTCCAGCTAGCCCAGCGCCTCGGCCAGGGCCTCGATGGGGATCATGTAGTCGGTGTGCTTCTGCGCGGCGTCGCCGACGGCCTGGCCGCGGACGAACCTCGGATCGTAACCCAGCGCGCGGGCCTGGCCGTTGAAGGCGGCGTGGTTGTGCAGGTTCGCCTGGGTGAGCACGAACAGCTCCACGTCCGTCGGCGAGAAGACGAAGTTCTGCATCGCCGATCCCGACGGCGCCATGATCGACCGGGCGCTCTGGAACAGGCGCACCTGCTCGGCGAAGGTCATGTTCTCGGTCATGACGGTCTGGTAGCCGCGGCTCTCCAGGTAGTTCCGGACCTCGTCCTCGTTGCGGATGCGCCGCCAGCTCCGGGCCGCACGCGTGAGGTAGTATTTTCCGCCCGTCGGCGGCGTGACGCCCAGCGCCTGCTCCACCCGTTCCTTCAGGAAGCGGTACGTCCGCACCGAGGCGCAGCAGGCCACGAACGGGGGAATGTCGTTGGGCAGCAGGTGGATCGGGAAGAACGTCGGCGTGGGCGCGTAGAGCAGGCGCTTCACGCGCAGGCCCTGGCCGCGCCTCAGCGTGATCAGCGGGTTCTTGCAGAGCAGGCCCAGCAGTTCGAGGTGCGTCGCCGGCATGCCCTCGTCGATCAGGATCGGCCGCCCCGCGAAGGCGGGGTGCTGCTCCAGGAACTGCAGGCGCGGCGCGAACTCGCCGATCCAGTGGCCGAAGGCGTCGCTGGCCGGCCCGGCCAGCCAGACGCCCTCGTCGAGGTCCGTCATCTCGAAATCGGCCCGCAGGCGCAGCTTGCCGTCGTGCTGGGAGATGACCGCCGCGTCCGAACGCTGGTCGACGAAACGGCCGTACTGCGGATGCCCGCCCGCCTCGTTCAGCGCGAAGCCGTCGGGCGTCAGGATGATGTGGGAGTAGGCGAAGGCCTGCACGTCGTGCAGGTCGACCGCATGGGGCTTGAGCCCGGGGACGTGGCTGGTGACCGCATCCGCGCCGATCGTCTGCACGGGGATCGCCTCGACCTCGCCGAGGTCCAGCACGTCGAGCCCCTGGCGCTGCGCCCAGGCCAGGGCCGTGTCCTGCGGATAGGGCCCGAACGTGGGCGCGACGGGGGCCTTCGTCGTGATCAGCGCCCCGGCCCGCGCCGCCATCTGCGCCCAGCCCTGGTCGATCTCGGCGATGCCGCCCGCCGAGAACAGCTCGGCGTACAGCGCCTCGGCCCGGCCGACACCGTATTCCGCCAGCGTCACGTCCAGCAGGCGCAGCGCCGTCTCCGGATTCGAAGGGTTCCCGCGGGCCGCCGCCAGCAGCGCCTCGTAGGCCGCGGGAAGCTGGCCCAGCGACGTGTGCGCGATGCCCAGCAGCAGCAGGTTGTGCCAGCCGCCGGCCTCGAACTTGGCGGCCTTGGTGGCATAGGCCACGGCCTCCAGGTAGCGCTCCTGGCGCACGGCGATGAAACCCAGGATGTAGTACGCGTCGCCAAGTTCCTCGATCTCGAGGACCTGCCGGCAGAGGGTCTCGCCCGCCTCCAGGTCGCCCGCGGTCACCGCGGCTATCGCCTGTTGCAGCAGTTCCTGCGATCCCGCGCCGGTCGACGCCATGCACCCATCCCTGTGAAGCCGGCCAGGCAACATGTCCCTGGCGTTCGCGGCTGGCGCTGTACTACACCCCCGGAGGCTCGCCAACGAAAGCCGCCTGCGGCGTGGGGCCGCCCACCGTTGCGCTGAGGGAGCTTCCGCTTGGGCCCGACCGTCGCGATCATGCAGCCCTACTTCCTGCCCTACGCGGGATACTTCCGGCTGCTGTCGGGCAGCGACACCTTCGTGATCTACGACTGCGTCCAGTTTCCCCGCCGCGGCTGGGTCCATCGCAACAAGCTGCGCGACCCGGCCGGGGCCGAACAGTGGCTGACGCTGCCGCTGAAGCCCGCGCCGCAGGACACCCGCATCGACCAGCTCGCCTTCCCCGACGATGCGGCCGACGAACTGGACCGCCGCCTGCGGCCCTTCCGCCTGGACGGCGCCGCCGGCGCGGCCGCCGAGCTCCTGGGCGAGGTCCGTCGGGTCGAGGGCCGGCCTGTCGACTACATCGTCCGGCTGATGGAAACGGTCTGCCGGCTGGTCGACGTCCCCTGGAACGTCGTCTGGTCCTCGTCTCTGGACGTGCCGGACACCTTCCGCGGCCAGGATCGCATCCTCGAGATCTGCCGCCGCGTCGGGGCGGCGCACTACATCAACGCCCCGGGCGGCCGCGAGCTCTACGACGCGGGCGCCTTCGCCGCGGCCGGCGTGAAGCTCCAGTTCCTGCCGCGCTTCGACGGCGCCACAGGCTCGATCCTGCAGCGCCTGCTGGACGATCCGCCCGGGCGGGTCCGGGACGAACTCTACGGCTGGCGGGCCGAGGACTGATCGCCGCGGAGGCCTGCCGGGAACGGCGTTTCGGTTGTCCAACGCCACCCACCGCCGTTATCGTCGCGGCTTCTGGATTCCTGGCTAGGGACCGCCGCGGCGTGCGTATTTCGCCCGGCGGGCCCGCCTGTCACGACGTTCGATGGGGAAGACATTGCCGCCGCCGATCGCCAAGCGCGACCGACCTGGCCGTCCGAAGGTGACGGTCATGATCATCACCTACAACCACGCCAAGTACATCGCCGAGGCCATCGACAGCGTCCTGGCGCAGAAGACCGACTTCCCGTTCGCGATCCATGTGATCGACGACTGCTCCACCGACGGCGCCCAGGACATCATCCGCGACTACGCCGCGCGCTTCCCGGGCGTGGTCAAGCCGTTCATCAACAAGAAGAATATCGGCAACAAGGTCACCCAGAAGAACTTCTACCGCGGCTTCTGCACCCTCGACGGCGACTACATCGCCTTCCTGGAGGGCGACGACTACTGGGCCTCGCCCACGCGCCTGCAGACACACGTCGCCTTCCTCGACGAGAACCCCGACTTCGTGGCCTGCGCCAACGACACGCTCAAGGTCTACGAGGACGGCTCGCGCGAGCCGCACCTCTTCCTGCAGCCGCCGCCCAAGGAAGTGCACGACGTCGAGGACATCATCGGCCTGACGTCATTCTTCCACGCCTCGTCGCTGACCTTCCGCAACGTGTTCCGCGGCCGCGTGCCGCGCTATCTGCGCAGCCCGCTGTCGTGCGACATCTTCATCAACATCGCCCACGCCCAGCACGGCAAGTTCCGCTACTTCCCCGAGCCCTGGTCGGTCTACCGCGCACACGGCGGCGGGCTCTTCTCGTCGATGCATGAGACCAAGGGCTGGCTCTGGAACATCGATGGCCTGCGGGCCTGCAACCGCTGGCTCCGGTTCCGCTATTTCCGCCTCTTCGGCAAGGCGATCTACCGCTACTGCGACGTGCTGCTCGCCGACGGCCGCGAAGACGAATATCTGACGAAGAAGAAGCGCCTGAAGTACGAGCGGATCCGCCGCCGCTACCGGGCGATCGAGCAGGCCGCCGTCTGGGTCGACGGCCTGCTGTTCAAGTGGATTCCCGGCCGCCGGCCCGCCAAGCTCAACCTGGGCTGCGGCCGCCGACAGGACCGATCTGTCACCAACGTCGACATCCGCCGCGACGTCAGCCCCGACATGGTCGTAGACCTCACGCGCGCGCGGTGGCCCTGGGCCGACAACTACGCCGAGGAGGCCTACTTCCACTATTCGCTGGAGCACATGGGCCACGATTTCGAGACCCTCGAGCGGATTATGCGCGAGCTCTACCGGGTCTGCCGCCCCGGCGCACTGGTCTCGATCATCGCGAAGGATCCGCGAAGCGACGCGTTCCAGGACGACCCCACCTGCACGCGGATCGTCAGCCCCCAGATCATCGCCCTGTTCGACAACCGCGCCGCCGCCCATCCCACCCTGGGCGCGGTGGCGAAGCGCAACAACGTCGACTTCGAGATCACCTTCCGCAGTTCGAAGGTCGAGGAGCCCTACTGGGGCCAGTTCCAGCGCGGCGAAATCTCCCGCAAGGAGATGACCCGGCTGATGGCCGAGGGCTTCAACATCTGCAGCGCCTACACGATCGAGATGACCGTGCAGAAGCCGCCCCGCCCGCCGGTCGAGGCCCCTGCCGCGTCGGCGCGGCCGGCCTTCGTCGGGCGCGAGGCGGGTCTGATGCAGCGAGGCCGCGCCCCCGCCGCCGCGGCCTGATCCAACGGCGCCGCTTCGCCCTGATGGGGCCGGCTCGACAAGGCATGAGCCGCGGGGCTAGCGTTGCCCGCCATGGATATCCACCCGACCGCCTTCGTCGATCCGGCCGCCGAAATCGGGGACGGCGCGATCATCGGCCCGTTCACGATCGTGCACCCGAACGTCCGGATCGGAGCGGGGTCCCGGATCGGTTCCCATTGCGAAATCGGCGTGCCGACCAACCTCGTGGAGCCGCCCGATCATCGGCTGATCATCGGCGCGGGCGCGAATATCCGCTCCCACAGCGTGTTCTATCAGGGCTCGCGCTTCGGGGACGGCTTGACCACGGGACACCGCGTGACGGTGCGCGAGAAGGTGATCTGCGGTCGGAACGCCCAGATCGGCACCCTGAGCGACCTACAGGGCGACGCCGAGATCGGCGACTATTTCCGCACGCACTCCAACGTGCACGTCTGCAAGGGTTCGAAGATCGGCCGTTTCGTCTGGATCTTCCCGTACGTGGTCCTGACCAATGATCCGACGCCGCCCAGCGATGTCTGCGTAGGTCCGACGATCGGAGATTTCGCGATCATCGCGACGATGTCCGTGATCCTGCCCGGGGTCACCGTGGGCGCGCATGCGCTGGTCGGCGCCCACTCCTCGGTGAGCCGCGATGTCGAGCCCGGCATGCTCGTCGCCGGCAATCCCGCCAAGCCGATCCGCCCGACGTCCGAGATCAAGCTCCGCGACGGCTCCGGCCGCCCGGCGTATCCGTGGCCATCCCATTTCTCGCGAGGCTACCCGGACGGCGCGCTGGACGGGTGGGACGACGATCGGGCCTGACCCCGGGCGGAAGACGACGGCCAATCGCCGCGGAGGCCCGACCGCGGCGCCACGGCGGTTGTCCAACGCCACCCACCGCCGTTATCGTTGTGGCTTCTAGATTCCTGGCTAGGGACCGCCGCGGCGTGCGTATTTCGCCCGGTCGGCCGCTCCGCCAAGAAACGGATGGGGAAAACATTGTTGCCGCCGATCGCCAAGCGCGACCGACCTGGCCGTCCGAAGGTGACGGTCATGATCATCACGTACAATCATGCCCGGTACCTCGCCCAGGCCATCGAGAGTGTCCTGGCGCAGAAGACCGATTTTCCGTTCGCGATCCATGTGGTCGACGACTGCTCCACCGACGGCGCCCAGGACATCATCCGCGACTACGCCGCGCGCTTCCCGGGCGTGGTCAAGCCATTCATCAACAAGAAGAATATCGGCGCAGAGGTCACCCAGAAGAACTTCTACCGCGGCTTCTGCACCCTCGACGGCGACTACATCGCCTTCCTGGAGGGCGACGACTACTGGACCTCGCCGAACCGTCTGCAGACCCATGTCGCGTTCCTCGAGGCCCATCCCGACTACGTCGCCTGCGCCAACGATACGCTGAAGGTCTACGACGACGGCTCGCGGCCCGCGCACGTCTTCATGCAGCCGCCGCAGCGGGACACCCACGACATCGATGACGTCATCTCCCTGACGTCGGTCTTCCACGCCTCGTCGCTGACCTTCCGCAACGTGTTCCGTGGTCGCGTGCCGCGCTACCTGAGCAGCCCTCTCTCGTGCGACATCTTCATCACCGTCGCCCACGCCCAGTTCGGCAAGATCCGCTACTTCCCGCACGCCTGGTCGGTCTATCGCGCCCACAGCGGCGGGCTCTTCTCGTCGATGACGCAGACCCACGGCTGGATGTGGAACATCGACGGCATGCGCGCCTGCAACCGCTGGCTCGGCTACCGCTATCTCCCGCAGTTCGCCAAGGCGATCTACCGCTACTGCAACGTCCTGCTCGCCGACGGGCTCGCCGAAGACGGCCTGACGCCCGAGAAGCGCGGCGACTACGAGGCGATCGGCCGGCGCTACCGCGCCATCGACAAGGCCCTGCGCCGGCTCGAGCTGGTCGTGGCCAAATGGATTCCCGGCGTGCGCGCGAAGTCCGCCCCGGCGAGGCTCAACCTCGGCTGCGGCGCGCACCAGGACGGGTCGGTCATCAACGTCGACAAGCGCGCCGACGTCGACCCCGACATGGTCGTCGACCTGGAACGCACGCCCTGGCCGTGGCCCGACAACTACGCCCAGGAGGTCTACTTCCTCCACTCGCTGGAGCATATGGGTCGCGACTTCGAGACCCTCGAGCGCATGATGCGTGAGCTCTACCGCGTGGCCCGTCCGGGCGCGCGCATCTTCGTGCGGGCCAAGCATCCGCGCAGCGACGCGTTCATCGACGACCCCACCTGCGTGCGCGTGGTCAGCCCGCCGATCATGTCGCTCTTCGACGCCAGGGCGAAGCCGAACCGCCATCTCGGGCCCGTGGCCCAGCGCAACAAGGTCGACTTCGAGATGACCCTGCGCCGCTCGAAGGTCGAGGAGCCCTATTGGAGCCAGCTCCAGCGGGGTGAGATCTCGCGCCAGCAGATCGAGCGGCTGATGCGCGAGAACTTCAACATCTGCAGCGCCTACACGATCGAGATGACGGTGCATAAGCCGCCGCGGCCGCCGCTCGAGCCCGAGAAGCTGCAGGGCCAGCCCGAGCCGGAGCGCATCCCCGTCGCCGCCGTGACCGCCCTGGACCAGGACGCCCGCACCCCGGTCGCCGCCGAATAGACGGGCGCCGGTCAGGCGTCGGGCACGGTCGCCATGAACCGCTCAGCGGTCTCGCAGATGACGATGTCGGCCCCGTGCGCCTCCACGGCGTCCCACCGGGCGGCTTTGGACCAGACGAACACCACCTGGGCGAAGACCGCCGACAGCGCCGCGCCGAGGCCGGCGTCGAGGGCGTAGCTGTCGCCGAACACCACCACCCGCCGCGCGTCCGGCGCCCGGGGGTTGCGTACGCCGTAGGTCGAGCCTGTGTTGCGACCGGTCTTCTCGTACTGCGGATCGTCGAACCAGACCTCGCCGACCCGTTCCAGCGCCCCCGTCTCCTCGGCCGGCGCGGGGTCGAAGAGGTGCCCGGTCAGGTCCTGCGCCGTGGAATGGCGGCGATAGGCGAAGCGCTGCGTGGTCCAGTCCACCGGCGCGCCCAGATGCGCCGCAAGCGCGGTCAGAACCGCGCCGCAGCCCGACGGCGTCCAATGCGAGTTGTGGCGGTGGAAGGCCGGCCCCAGGGCGCGGGCGGCCCGCAGTTCCAGCACGGGGTAGCGGACGCGCAGATCGGCCCCCAGCCGCGGCAGGAGGCCCGCCACCGGCCGCCGTCCGATGTCCGGCGGCTGGGGCCCCCAGCGCTTGTCGGGGTAGATCACCTGCTTCTCGGGCACGATGAGGGTTTCGAGCCGCACGCCCCGGCGCGCCGCCTCGGCCTGCCGTCCGGCCAGCACCCGCATCCAGGCCTCACGCCAGGCCTCAGGCGGCGGCGTCTCGCTCAGCAGCTGCCGCTCCCAGCGGTTCGCCCCGTCGCCGATGAAGAGATAGCCCTCGCGCCCCGCCACGGCGACCGCGTTCGGCGACGTCACGCCGGGCTTCAGGCCGCTCGCCGCATGCCCCGGCCCCGCCAGCGCATCGACCTCGACATCCACCGCCCGCAGCTCGGCGAGCGTCAGGCTGGAGACCTCGGCCATGCCGGCGATCCTACCTTGGAAGATGGGAAGAAATGGCGCGCCCGGAACGATTCGAACGTCCGACCCTCAGATTCGTAGTCTGATGCTCTATCCAGCTGAGCTACGGGCGCGCACTGCCTCTCGGCGAGGGCGCGGAACCTAGTCGGGGGCGGGAGGGAGCGCAAGTCCCCCTCCGACGGAAATTTTCCGCAAGCCCGCGACCGGTCGTCGCCGCCCTCCCGGAGGCCTACCTCCGCGGGAACGGCAGGCCGCCGCCCAGGATGCCCTGGCGCAGGATGTCGGCGGCGCTGGGGGCCTTCGGCGGCTGCTGCGGCTGGCCCGGCTGCTGCGAGGGCGCGCCGGCCGCCTGGCGGCCCCGGCCGCCGCCCATCATCTGGCCCATGTCCTGGCCCAGGATGCCGCCCGTGGCCGAGCGGTAGCGCACCTTCACGGCCCATTGCTGGTTCCAGGCCACCTTCGGGTCCTGCGGCCGTGGCGGATAGACGAAGTTCGCCTCGCCGCCGTAGGCCACCAGTTGCAGCATCGCCGACGGCGCGGCGTCCAGCACCTCCTTCGGCACGGCGCAGGTCTTGGTGGCCGGGCCCATCAGGGTCTTGTTGGCCACCAGCCGGGCGATGTCGCCCTGGCTCAGGAAGTCGGGGTTCGAGAATGCCGAGGTCTGCACCTCGGACGAGGACCACATGACCACAGTGTCGTCCGCCCCGCCGCCGCCGATGGCGCTCGCGTAATAGGCCTCGGCGTTGCCGACGAGGTTCCAGCCCAGGTTCACCCAGCCGCCGGGCGCCTTGGCGTTCGACGTCAGGTTCAGCGGCGCCAGGAAGTCCTGGTCCTCGTTCAGGGTGAAGTTGATCTCGGGGCTGTAGTTACCGCGGATGGTGTGGGCGCCGATCAGCGAGCCGCCCGACGGCACCATGTCGCGCGTCTCCTTGTTCGGCCATTCGCCATAGGTGCGGTTGCGCGCCGGCGACGGCGGCTGCATCGGGCGATAGTCGATGCCGCGGAACAGGTTGGCCGGGTTCTGCTTGCCGTCGGCCATCTTGGCGAAGTCGATGACGTACGGCTGGCCCGGGCGGGCGTGCTCGCCGCAGCCCCAGAAGATCAGCATCCGGCCCTTGGGCTTGCGGTATTCCTCCGGGACGTAGTCCTGGCGCTCGACCGGCTGCGACGGCTCGATCTTCGGTGTCAGCAGCGGCAGGCGCTGGCCCACCTGCAGGCCGCTCGGCGGCAGGTGGTCGGCGGCCGGCGCGCCGTTGGTCTGGCTGGAGCCCAGGTCCAGGTGCAGGGTCTTGGAGGCCCCGCCGCCGCCCATCATGGCGCGCATCATCGCCCCCGTGTCGGGACGCCCGCCGCCGCCCGGGCCCATCGAGGGCATGCCGAAGCCGGTCTGGGTCTGGGCGCTCATCCAGTAGACGGCGATCGGGCCGGTGACCTTCTGCTGCGCGACCGCGCCGGAAGTGATCGTGACGGTGGCGATAGCGGCGGCGCCGGCGACCAACGCCAGCTTACGTCCCAGACGCATTGGGAAACTTCTCCTGAACTCTGAAAACCCCGGCCGAACGCTAGTCTGCGACCGGCGAAAGGGAAATGCGCTTTTCTGCCGGACCCTCCTGCGGTTTTGCGACCAAGGCCGCCGTCAGCTCGGCAGGCCCGACCAGCAGGGGACATACGCGCCTGGCCACGGCTTGGCTTCAAACACCCCGCGCGCCACCGCCCGCGCCAGGCAGTCGGCGGCCAGCGCGCCCAGCCGCGCCAGCGTGTAGGCGCCCGGCTCCGCCAGCGGCCTCAGCCCCGTGGACAGCGCGAACACCACGTCCCCGTCGAAGGGCGCATGCACCGGGCGAATGGCGCGGGCGAAGCCGTCCTGCGCCATCACCGCCAGCCGCTTGGCCTGGGCCGGCGTCAGGGCCGCGTCGGTGGCCACGCAGGCGATGGTGGTGTTGCGCTGGTCCGCGGCGCGCTTCGCGAAGCCCCAGTCGTCGACGCCGGCGCGCAGGCCCGCGGGCCCCAGCCCGCCGAACTCGCCCCCCAGCTCGAACGGCGCGGCCCAGAACGTCCGCCCGCCCGGCGCGACGACCGAGCCCCAGGAATTGACGCCCACCACCGCGCCCACGGTGTAGCCGTCATGGGTCGTCGCCGAGGCCGAACCCGTGCCGCCCTTGAGCGTCCCGGCCATGGCGCCGTAGCCGCAGCCCGCCGTGCCCAGCGCGAAGTCCAGCCCCGCCGCCGCCACTGCCCGCTTGCCCAGTTCGCGATAGGGCGGCTCCTCGCCCCAGCCCTTGTCGCCGCCGTTGGCCATGTCGAACAGGATCGCGCCCGGCACGACCGGCGACGGCGGGATGCCCGCCACCAGGCCATAGCCACGGCCCCGCGCGCCCAGCCAGGCGACCACGCCGTCGGCCGCCGCCAGGCCGTAGACCGAGCCGCCCGACAGCACGACGGCGTCCACCGCGTCGACCAGGTTCTCCGGCGCCAGGGCGTCGGTCTCCCGGGTCCCCGGCGCCCCGCCGCGCACGTCGGCGGCGCACACGGCGCGCGTGTCGGGCAGGATCACGGTGACGCCCGTACGGGCCGCCGCGTCCTGCGCCTGCCCAACCCTTAGGCCCGGAACATCGGTGATCAGGTTGCGAGGCCCTGGACCTGGGTGGTTTCCGTCCATAGGAGGGACGTCGCACGTCCGGGCGTTTGTTGTCCACGCGGCCGGCCCGCGGAGCGCGATCCGCCGAAGTGGACACCGGTTCGGCGGCGAGATCGCGCTTGAAGCAAAAAGGATCGAGCCTGCTCTTCCCCTTCGAACGATTTCGTTCGAAGGGGGGGCAGGCTCTATGGTCAAGTTACCCGTTCAGGAGCGCGCCCGTCCCGTGAAGTCCCAGCTTTCGCTTGTCGCCCTCGCGCTCGCCGCGTTCGTCTCGGCCTGCGCCGCCCCGCAGCCGTCCGCCGCCCAGACCGCCCCCGTCCCCGCCCCGTCCCAGGGCGCCACCGCGCCCAGGTCCAAGGGGATGGTGGCCGCCGCCAATCCGATGGCGGTGGAAGCCGGGCTGAAGGTGCTGCGCGCCGGCGGCACGGCGGCGGACGCCGCGGTCGCCGTCCAGGCCACCCTGGGCCTGGTTGAGCCGCAGAGCTCGGGCCTCGGCGGCGGGTCGTTCATGACCTACTACGATGCGAAGACGAAGCAGGTCACCGCGTACAACGGCCGCGAGATCGCGCCGGCAGCCGCCACGCCGAAGCTGTTCTACGGCGACGACGGCAAGCCGCTGAACCGGCTCACCGCCATCATGTCCGGCCGCTCCACCGGCGTGCCGGGCGCCATCGCCATGCTGAGCCTCGCCCAATCCCAGCACGGCAAGCTGGCCTGGAAGGACCTGTTCGGCGAGGCCGAGCGCTTGGCCGACGGCGGCTTCCCGGTCCCGCGCCGCATGGCCGCCGCCGGGGCCGGCCGCCAGGGCCAGGCCACCACGCCGGACGCCGTCGCCTACTTCACCAAGCCGGACGGCACGAAGGTCCAGGCCGGCGACATCATGAAGAACCCGGCCTATGCCGCCACGGTGCGCAAGATCGCCGCCGAGGGGCCGAAGGCGCTGCTGGAGGGCGAGATCGCCCAGGCCATCGTCGCCAAGGTCCACGAGGGCCCGATCCCGGGCGACCTCAGCCTGGACGACCTGAAGGCCTACAAGCCCAAGGCCGAACCCGGCCTCTGCCGGCCCTACCGAGCCTACATCGTCTGCGTGCCCGGCGCGCCCTCGGGCGGCCCGGCGGTCCTCGAAGGGCTGGGCATCCTGCAGCACACCGCGGTCGGTCAGCACCCCAACGACACCGAGGGCTGGTACCTGTTCAGCCAGGCCAGCCGGCTGATGTACGCCGACCGCGACCGCTACATCGGCGACCCCGACTTCGTGTCGGTGCCGGTCGACGGCCTCCTCGACCCGGCCTACCTCGCCGAGCGCGCCAGGCTGATCGGCCCCACGGCCGCCCCCACGGTCGCCCCCGGCAAGCCCAAGGGCGCCGGCGTCCGCGCGCCCGACGCCACCAAGGAAGTCGCCGGCACCACCCACCTCGTCATCGTCGACCAATGGGGCGACGTGGTCTCCATGACCACGACGGTGGAGAGCACCTTCGGCTCGGGCCGCATGGTCCACGGCTTCTTCCTGAACAACCAGCTCACCGACTTCGCCTTCAACCCCGAGGATCGCGACGGCGCCCCGATGGCCAACGCCGTCGGCCCCCGGAAGCGCCCGCGCTCGTCGATGGCCCCGGCCATCGTCCTCGACAAGAACCGCAATTTCGTCGCCGCCGTCGGCTCGCCGGGCGGCCCGTCGATCCTGGCCTACAACCTCAAGGCCCTGGTCGGCATGCTGGACTGGAAGCTGCCGGTCCAGGACGCCATCAGCCTCCCGAACCTCATCGCCGGCGGCAGCTTCTACGCCGCCGAGGTCGACAAGTTCTCGCCCGAGCTGCAGGCGGGGCTGGAAGCGAAGGGCGTCAAGCTCACCAACGGCTTCGGCGCCGAGGGCTCGGGCCTCCACGGCATCGAAGTCACGCCGCAGGGCCTGCGCGGCGGCGCGGACCCGAGGCGCGAGGGCGTGGCGCGCGCGCCTTAGGGGCGCGCGAACGTCGGCCGCAGGTGGATTCCGGACTAGGGGCGGAGTTCGAGGCGTTCGAACGGTATGACGCCGAAGCGCACCAGCCGCTCGCGCATCTCATTCGCGTACCGGTGAGCAAATGCCTCCCGCTCATCCCTGGGGCGCCCAAAATAGGCCTCTCTCAGCGTGTCGAAATCGCCTCCACGCTCCGCCGGCCGCTCAACCTTGTTGAGCCAGTCCACCCAGTGACCGATTTCGTGGAGCAGCGTGCGATAGAGCTGCGTCGCTCTCGTGGCCTCTGAGGACATGGAGAACACGTTCTGGCGCCCGATCCGCTCAATCACGTGGCCATCCTCCCTCAGCCGATCCAGCTCCGCTTGATCGTCGGGATCGAGCGAGCTCGACCATTTGAACTTGGCCGCACAGTCCACCGCTTCTAGCAGCACGGCGGGTCCCCTCCGTTTCGCAGCGCGGCCAGGAACTCCCAGGTCGGCGAAATACAGCAGCCGGCCCCAGGCCGGACGCAGCGTTCTCTGCTTCCGCGTCGATTGGCGAAGCACGAACGTGTCCAGGCCCTCCCAGTCCCCTGCTGGAACGTGGGCGAGCACGTGCCTCACGTCGTCGACCGAGCAGGCATGAACGCACCCGCCAGTGGTCTCCTCGACGAGAAAGATGACTTCCCGGCCGCCAACCATCCGTTGAATTTGCTGGTGACGACCTAGCCGTTCAGTCCACGTCCGCGACGAATTCGCCAGCTCGGGAATGACGAGCCGATTGTCCTGACCGTGGCCCCTGCCTCGGCGTGCCGATGTTTCGATTTCGTCGAAGGGGATTGAACCCGGCACGCGTCATTGCCCAAGGCTAAGGTTGTCAGCCGTACGCGGCAACCGGCGCGAACGAACGTCCGCTCAGGGTCGAAAGCCGACCTCGCGCTCCGCGCACCCCGCGCTTTAAGTCCATGGCAGCCCACAAGCGCCGGCGCCCGGGCGGGTCAGGGACGGGCCGCAGGCCCGCCGCGCAGCGGCTCGTCCTTGAGGCGTCCGGGCGTCGGCGCACACTCCACGCGGGACTTGGATCCCCACCTCTCGGCCTGCTCCTCTCCCAGGCGCGCAGCGCCGAGGGAGAGGTCTGGTGAGGGCGGCTCGGCCGTGCGATCTGCCCAAAACTTGGATCAAGGACCCGCGACTCCCACCCCAAAGCTCGTCATGGCCGGGCTTGACCCGGCCATCCATTCCAGTGCGCCCGGCAGGTCCGCACCCCAT